>OGQD01000262.1_pt1 | contig 42902 bp, 39 predicted proteins | sample 1553091 | NCBI WGS metagenome assembly OGQD01 (sample SAMEA2580290, study PRJEB22360) | human gut metagenome | biome: human gut; feature: human-associated habitat; material: faeces | place: Denmark | collected 2008/2010
TGGCACCGCGGAGGGCCGCCTGCGCCGGCTTGCCGCCCAGGCGCCAGTTGTCCGGCCGCTCGGGCCAGACCATCCAGGTCTGGGTGTGGGGTTCCCATTCCGCCGGCATGCGGAAGCCATCGGCGCGGGGAGTGCTGGTCAACGTAGTCATGGGGCGATCCTGGGGGCTGCTCAGTTGGGGACGTAGGGCGCTATGCGCGTCGCCCCATCCTGCGCTTTGGGTTGTGTCATTCGAGAGTGCATCACGAGCGGCCAGTATAGGTCGCCGCGGGCAGTATCTGATTTTATATCCGATAAAAATCGATTTATGAAGCGAATTATTCTCGAGCTCTCCCCGTATATCCGGATTTTTATCGGATATAAATCGATTTATTTACGGAGTGAGGGGCGCTTCGGCAGGCAGGGCGGCAGGTACAGCGAGAGGTAGGCATCGATCACCCGCATGCCTTCTTCGGCCAGGCGTTCGGTAATCAGCCCGTGACGCTGCACGGAGAGGGCGTAAACACGATCACCCAGTTCGATGGCGAGGCTGAACACCTCGATATCCTGCGGCAGTGGTGGCAGCTCGAAATGCCGCTCGAACAGGGCGCGCATGGCCTGGCCGAGTTGCACGTCATGCTGGTTGTCGGCCTGGGTGACTTCGGCAAGGCCGTGGCTGGCGAGGATCAGCTGGCGCGCGGCGGCGTCTTCGGCGTACACGGCGAGGGTGCGTTGTTCGACCAGTCGTGCGAGGTCGCGCCAGTCGCGCAGGGCGGCGTGATCGACGGGCTGTTCCAGGCAGGCACGGAAGGCGGCGTGGACGTCATTGGTCAGGCCCTGCAGCAACGCCGGGACGCTGGGGAAGAAGTGATAGACGGAAGAAGGGGGAATGTCCGCGCGTTCGGCCACTGCGTAGATCGATAGCCCCGCTGCGCCGCTTTCGGCCAGCAGGGCGCGGGCCGCGTCGAGGATCACGGCGATTCTTGCCTGGCTGCTGGCGCGAGGTTTGCGGGTGGGAGCGGGCATGGCTGTCTCCGGAGCTGGGCGGCTATTGGACGCCAGCTCCGGTGCGCTCGGCAAGTCAGCTGCCGCCGTCGCGCAGCTTGGCCCAGACTTCGGTGATTACCGGGGCGGTCTTCTCCGGCGCGGTTTCCAGGGCAAACAGGCGGCGCTTGGTTTCCTGGTCCGGGTACAGGCCCGGCTGGTCGCGCAGGGCGGCATCGAGGAACTGCGCGGAGTCCTTGTTGCCGTTGGGGTAGAGGGTGGCGGCGGTGATCTGCGCGGCGACCTTGGGTTGCATCAGGTAGTCGATGAACTTCAGGGCCAGGTCCGGATGCTCGGAGGCGCTGGGGATCACCAGGTTGTCGATGAACAGCACCGAGCCTTCCTGCGGCACCACGAAGCGCACTGGCTGGCCGGCGTTGGCGGCGCCCAGGGCATCGCCGACCCAGGCCATGGCGACGCACAGTTTTCCGGCGTTGAGGTCCTGGATGTAGCGCTCGCTGTCGATGTAGCGCAGGTTCGGGCGCAGCTGTGCGAGCACTTCGCCGGCACGGCGGATCTGCGACGGCGCGCTGCGGGCGAAGTTGCGGCCCTGGTAGTTCATCAGCACCGAGAAGGCCTCGTCCGGAGCGTCCAGCAGGCTCATGCCGCAGGCCTTCAGGCGCTGGCTCTGCTGCGGGTCGAACATCACGCTCCAGCTGTCGGGCAGCTTGCCGCCGTAGGCCTTTTCCGCTTCGGGTTCGTTGATTGCCAGGCCCACGGCACCCCACAGATAAGGGATGGCGTGCTGGTTGTTGGGGTCGACGGCGGCCAGCTTGCTCAGCAACTGGGTATCGAGGTGGCTGCGGTTGGGCAGCTTGCTGAAGTCCAGGGCCTGGATGCGCTTGTCGCGGATCAGCGCCGGCAGGTCGTTGTGCGAAGGCACGGCGACGTCGATCTTCTCACCGCTCTCCAGGGCCTTCTTGACCTCTTCGGCGGTGCTGTAGGTCTTGTAGTCGACACGGATGCCGGTGTCCTTCTCGAAGTCCTTGAGCACTTCGGGGGCGATGTAGTCGTTCCAGTTGTAGACATGGATGACTTGCTCCGCCCAGGCAGACAGCGGACACAACAGCATCAGAATCACGGCGTACAGGCGTGGCATTGGCGATCTCCCTGAATGAACCACGTAATCAGCGGATGCGGCATTCGCCGCTCGATAGCGCGACAGCAAAGACACGACAGACGCGATGGCGCCCGGGCGGGCGGATGGAGACATCGCGAGCAGGAAGGAACGACGGATGTGACTCGCCCTGGCGCCCCTCCTCGCCGTTGCGATGTCGCAGTTCCCCGGGTGTGCCAGAGGCACAAGGAAACGCCGGCACGAGGGCCGGCGTTTCGTTTACCACTTATACGGTGTGCAAGTACCAGTTGTACTCGAGATCGGAAATCGAATACTCGAACTCCTGCATCTCATGCTCCTTGCACGCGACGAAGATGTCGATGTACTCGGGGCTGATGTACTTGTTCATCACATCGCTGTCGTCCAGCTCGCGCAGGGCATCGCGCAGGTTGTTCGGCAGGCTTTGTTCCAGCTGCTCGTAAGCGTTGCCTTCGATCGGCGCGCCCGGCTCGACCTTGTTGGTCAGGCCGTGGTGGACGCCGGCCAGTACTGCCGAGAGCAGCAGGTACGGGTTGGCGTCGGCACCAGCGACGCGGTGTTCCAGGCGCACCGCTTCCGGCGCTCCGGTCGGCACGCGCAGGGCGACGGTACGGTTGTCCAGGCCCCAGCTCGGCGCGTTCGGCACGAAGAAGGCCGAACCGAAACGGCGGTACGAGTTGACGTTCGGGCAGAGGAACGCCATCGACGCCGGCAGGGTCTCGAGCACACCGCCGATCGCGTGGCGCAATGCGGCGTTCTGCTCGGGATCCTCGCTGGTGAAGATGTTCTTGCCGTCCTTGTCGAGCAGCGAGACGTGGACGTGCAGACCGTTGCCAGCCTGACCCGGGTAGGGCTTGGCCATGAAGGTCGAGTCCATCTCGTGATCGTAGGCGACGTTCTTGATCAGGCGCTTGAGCAGGACTGCGTAGTCGCAGGCCTTCAGAGCGTCGTCAACGTGGTGCATGTTGACTTCGAACTGGGCCGGTGCGCTTTCCTTGACGATGGCGTCGGCGGGGATGCCCTGGGCGCGGGCGCCGTCGATGATGTCCTGGAGGCAATCAGCGTATTCGTCGAGGTCGTCGATGGAGTAGACCTGGACCGATTGCGGGCGCTTGCCGGAGATCGGCGAGCGCGGCGGCTGCGGCCGGCCGTTCACGTTCTCCTGGTCGATCAGGTAGAACTCGAGCTCGAAGGCCGCGACGATGGTCAGGCCGATGTCGGTGAACTTCTGTACCACCTGACGCAGTACTTCACGCGGGTCGGCGAAGAACGGCGTGCGTTCTTCCATCTCGTGCATGGTCATCAGCAGTTGCGCGGTCGGGCGCTTCTGCCAGGGCTCCATGGAGAGAGTATTGGGGATCGGGAAACAGACGCGGTCCGCGTCGCCAATGTCCAGGCCGAGGCCGGTGCTTTCCACGGTGGAGCCGGTGATGTCGAGAGCGAAGAGAGAGGCGGGGAGGTTGATGCCCTTCTCATAGACTTTGGGCAGGTTGGTGCGTTCGATGCGCTTGCCGCGGACCACACCATTCATGTCTGCAATAAGGAGGTCGACGAACTGGACCTCGGGGTGTTCCTTCAGGAACTCACTCGCTTCTTCGAGCGACACGGCACTCTGGGGTACCGACATGATGTCACACCTTTATTGTTAAAAATTTCAATCATTCGAAAGCTGAGGTGTGAGTCAATCCGAATTGGCAAGGGTTGTCAATGTCGCACCAAAGTGGGGCGCATCAGTCCTGATGGGCCGTTTTTGGGGCGTTTCGAGCCGCTTTTGATCCGCGGAGAGCCTTTGCTGGCGGGCTGTTCAGTGGGGCGTGTTTGATTTTTTACATGGCTATTGTGTAAAAAAATGAACAAGGCTAAGCTCGGCCTCAAGCCCATAACACTTACAAACACGGGTGTCCCATGTCTCGCCTGCCGTTAATCGGCGTGTCCGCCTGCCTCAAGCAGATCGGTTCCAAACCCTACCATGTTGCTGGCGACAAATACCTCAGAGCGCTGATCTCCGGGGCCTCGGGCATTCCTTTGATCATTCCCTCCCTGGGCGATGCCATCGACCAGGAAGACATGTTGGCCGCGTTCGACGGCCTGCTCTTCACAGGCTCGGCGTCGAACGTCGAACCCCATCATTATAGTGGCTCCGCCAGCGTTGCAGGCACCCCCCATGATCCCGAGCGCGACAGCACGACGCTGCCGCTGATTCGCCGCGCCGTCGCGGCCGGGATTCCGGTGCTGGGCATCTGCCGCGGCTTCCAGGAAATGAATGTCGCCTTCGGCGGTTCGTTGCACCAGAAGGTGCACGAAGTCGAGGGCTTCATGGACCACCGCGAACCTGCCGGTGAGCCGATCGAAATCCAATATGGTCTGCGGCATGTCGTCGACGTGCAGCCGGGCGGCGTATTCGCCGGTATCGGGCTACCCTCGCAGTTCCAGGTCAATTCTATTCACGGCCAGGGCGTTGATCGTCTGGCGCCCGGCCTTCGTGTAGAAGCTCTGGCGCCTGACGGGTTGGTTGAAGCCTTCTCCGTCGAAGGTGCGGCCTTCGCCGTCGGGGTGCAGTGGCACCCGGAATGGCAGGTCGAAACGAACCCCAACTATCTCGCTATCTTCCAGGCATTCGGCAAAGCCTGCAGCAAGAGGGCGGGGAACCGCTGAGTCCGGCGTTGGGGCCGGGCTCTCAAACCCTGAGGTCTTTATGACTAGCAAGCTAGACCAGCTCAGTGGCTGGTTGAAGGAACGCAAGATCACTGAAGTGGAATGCATGATCGCCGACCTGACCGGGATCGCCCGGGGCAAGATCGCGCCGACTGCGAAATTCCTCAACGAGAAGGGCATGCGCCTGCCGGAGAGCGTTCTCCTGCAGACCGTGACCGGCGACTACGTCGAGGATGACATCTATTACGACCTGCTGGACCCGGCCGACATCGATATGGTCTGCCGCCCGGACGAGAATGCCGTGTTCCTCGTCCCCTGGGCCATTGAGCCGACCGCGATGGTCATCCACGATACCTACGACAAGCTGGGCAACCCCATCGAGCTGTCGCCGCGCAACGTCCTCAAGCGCGTCCTCCAGCTATACGCCGAAAAGGGCTGGAGGCCGATCGTGGCTCCGGAGATGGAGTTCTACCTGACCAAGCGCAGCGACGACCCCGACTACCCGCTGCAGGCTCCGGTGGGCCGTTCCGGCCGCCAGGAGACCGGTCGCCAGTCCTTCTCCATCGACGCGGCGAACGAATTCGACCCGCTGTTCGAGGACATGTACGACTGGTGCGAACTGCAGGGCCTGGATCTGGACACCCTGATCCATGAAGAAGGCACCGCGCAGATGGAGATCAACTTCCGTCACGGCGATGCCCTGGACCTGGCCGACCAGATCGTGGTGTTCAAGCGCACCATGCGCGAGGCCGCTCTCAAGCACAACGTGGCCGCGACCTTCATGGCCAAGCCGATGACCGGCGAGCCGGGCAGTGCCATGCACCTGCACCAGAGCATCGTCGACATCAAGACCGGCAAGAACATCTTCTCCAACGCCGACGGCAGCATGAGCGAGCTGTTCCTGCATCACATCGGCGGCCTGCAGAAGCTGATTCCCGAGGCGCTGCCGTTGTTCGCGCCGAACGTCAACTCGTTCCGCCGCTTCCTGCCCGACACCTCGGCGCCGGTGAACGTGGAATGGGGCGAAGAGAACCGCACCGTGGGCCTGCGCGTACCGGATTCCACCCCGGACAACCGGCGCGTGGAAAACCGCCTGGCCGGCGCCGATGCCAACCCCTACCTGGCCCTCGCCGCCAGCCTGCTGTGCGGCTACATCGGCATGGTCGAAGGCCTCAAACCCAGTGCGCAGGTCAAGGGCCGCGGCTATGAACGGCGTAACCTGCGCCTGCCGCTGACCATCGAGGCTGCACTGGAGTGCATGGAAGGTAGCAAGACCCTGGAGAAATACCTGGGTGACAAGTTCATTCGAGGCTATGTCGCGGTGAAGCGCGCCGAGCACGAGAACTTCAAGCGAGTAATCAGTTCCTGGGAGCGCGAGTTCCTCCTGCTTTCTGTCTGATCGGCGTGGGGGCCGGCGCGTGGCCGGGCCCCGTGTTTCTTAGAGAAGAGGTTTTATCAAGATGACTAACCAGACCAGCGCCAACACCCAACACTGGCAGGCGCTCAGCCGCGATCACCACCTGGCTCCGTTCACCGACTACAAGCAGCTGAACGAGAAGGGTGCGCGCATCATCACCAAGGCCGAAGGCGTGTACCTGTGGGACAGCGAGGGCAACAAGATCCTCGACGGCATGGCTGGCCTGTGGTGCGTGAACGTCGGTTACGGTCGCAAGGAACTTGCTGAAGCCGCCTACAAGCAGATGCAGGAACTGCCCTACTACAACCTGTTCTTCCAGACCGCACACCCGCCGGTACTGGAGCTGTCCAAGGCCATCTCCGACATCGCTCCCGAAGGCATGAACCACGTGTTCTTCACCGGCTCGGGTTCGGAGTCCAACGACACCGTGCTGCGCATGGTCCGCCACTACTGGTCGATCAAGGGTCAGCCGCAGAAGAAAGTGGTCATCGGCCGCTGGAACGGCTACCACGGCTCCACCGTCGCCGGCGTCAGCCTGGGCGGCATGAAGGCGCTGCACGAGCAGGGTGACCTGCCGATCCCGGGTATCGAGCACATCGCCCAGCCTTACTGGTTCGGCGAAGGCGGCGACATGGACCCGGAAGAGTTCGGCGTCTGGGCTGCCGAGCAGCTGGAGAAGAAGATTCTCGAAGTCGGCGAAGACAAGGTCGCCGCCTTCATCGCCGAGCCCCTGCAGGGCGCGGGTGGCGTGATCGTTCCGCCGAAAACCTACTGGCCGAAGATCCGCGAGATCCTCGCCAAGTACGACATCCTGTTCATCGCTGACGAAGTGATCTGTGGTTTCGGCCGTACCGGCGAATGGTTCGGCAGCCAGTACTTCGGCAACGCCCCGGACCTGATGCCGATCGCCAAGGGCCTGACCAGCGGTTACATCCCCATGGGCGGTGTGATCGTTCGCGACGAGATCGTCCATACCCTGAATGAGGGTGGCGAGTTCTACCACGGCTTCACTTACTCTGGTCACCCGGTAGCCGCTGCGGTGGCGCTGGAGAACATCCGCATCCTGCGCGAAGAGAAGATCGTCGAGCGAGTGAAGAGCGAAACGGCACCGTATTTGCAACAACGCTGGCAAGAGCTGGCCGACCATCCCCTGGTAGGCGAAGCCCGCGGGGTAGGCCTGGTGGCAGCACTGGAGCTGGTGAAGAACAAGAAGACCCGCGAGCGCTTCGAAGGCAAGGGTGTCGGGATGCTGTGCCGCGAGCACTGCTTCCGCAACGGTCTGATCATGCGCGCGGTGGGAGACACTATGATTATCTCGCCGCCGCTGGTGATCGAGAAATCGCAGATCGATGACCTGATCACCCTGGCGCGCAAGTGCCTCGATCAAACCGCCGCAGCCGTTCTGTCTTGAGTCTTTCACCAGACCTTTGACAGACTGCGCCTGTGCGTTGGCCAGGCTCACCGGGTGGTGACGGAAGGAGATGTCCACGCCACCCGGAACATCAAAAAAACAAACGGAGCTACCCGCATGTTCAAGACCTTCGGCAAATCCCTGCTCGCTGTAACGCTGGCAGGCGCTGTGGCTGGTATGGCGCAGGCTGATGACAAGGTGCTGCACATCTACAACTGGTCGGACTACATCGCGCCGGACACGGTCGACAAGTTCACCAAGGAAACCGGTATCAAGGTCGTCTACGACGTCTACGACAGCAACGAAGTGCTGGAAGCCAAGCTGCTGGCCGGCAAGTCGGGCTACGACATCGTGGTGCCGTCCAACTCCTTCCTGGCCAAGCAGATCAAGGCGGGTGTGTATGTGCCGCTGGACAAGTCCAAGCTGCCGAACTGGAAGAACCTGAATCCGGACATCATGAAGACCCTGGAGATCAGCGACCCGGGCAACCAGTACGCGATCCCCTACATGTGGGGCACCATCGGCATCGGCTACAACCCGGACAAGGTCAAGGCCGCGCTGGGCGACAACGCCCCGGTGGACTCCTGGGGCCTGGTGTTCAAGCCGGAAAACATTCAGAAGCTGAAGGCCTGCGGCGTGAGCTTCCTCGACTCGCCGACCGAAATGATCCCGGCAGCCCTGCACTACCTGGGCTACAAGCCCGATAGTCAGGACCCCAAAGAGCTCAAGGAAGCCGAGGCACTGTTCCTGAAGATTCGTCCGTACATCTCCTACTTCCACTCCTCCAAGTACATTTCCGATATCGCCAACGGCAACATCTGCGTGGCCATCGGTTACTCGGGTGACGTGTACCAGGCCAAGTCCCGCGCTGAAGAAGCCAAGAACAAGGTCACTGTGAAGTACAACATTCCGAAGGAAGGTGCTGGCGCGTTCTTCGACACCGTTGCCATTCCGAAGGATGCCGAGAACCAGGAAGCCGCGCTGAAGTGGATCAACTTCCTGCTCGAGCCGGCTGTCATGTCCGAGATCACCAACGTCGTGCAGTTCCCGAACGGCAACGCCGCGGCCACCCCGATGGTGAACGAGGCGATCCGCAACGACCCGGGCGTGTATCCGACTCCGGAAACCATGAAGAAGCTGTACGCCTTCCCGGATCTGCCGGCGAAGACCCAGCGTCTGATGACCCGCAGCTGGACCACCATCAAGTCCGGCAAGTAATCGGGTAGTCGCTGCCGCCTGACGCGGCAGCGGATGGTCCGGGACAGCGGCGGGGGAGTGCCCTTCCTCGCCGCTACCGGCAGCAACAAACAGCTTCCATCGGTGGAATGGCTGCGCAGGCCCTGGCGCTCTCGTGCTGATGAAGGGTTCGGCGCTATCCACGGACCGGCCGTCGAAACCCCGGCAGCAACCGACTGAAGTAGTAAAAAACAACGAGAGGACTCACGTGTGCGCATTCCCTTCCGCAGAACCCTGATCGCTGCAGTCTCCGTCCTCGGCCTGACCTCGCAGGTGCAGGCGCAAGAGACCGTCCACATCTACAACTGGTCGGACTACATCGGTGAAACCACCCTCGCCGATTTCGAGAAGGAAACCGGTATCAAGCCGGTGTACGACGTCTTCGACTCCAACGAAACCCTGGAAGGCAAGCTCCTGGCCGGTCGCACCGGTTATGACGTGGTCGTGCCGTCCAACCACTTCCTCGGTCGCCAGATCAAGGCCGGTGCGTTCCAGAAGCTGGACAAGAGCCAGCTGCCGAACTGGTCGAACCTCGACCCGCACCTGATGAAACAGCTCGAGGCCAACGACCCGGGCAACGAGTACGGCGTGCCGTACCTGTGGGGCACCAACGGCATCGGCTACAACGTCGACAAGGTCAAGGCCGTGCTGGGTGTCGACAAGATCGATTCGTGGGCTGTGCTGTTCGAGCCCGAGAACATGAAGAAGCTCAGCCAGTGCGGCGTCGCCTTCCTCGATTCGGGCGACGAGATGATGCCGGCTGTGCTCAAGTACCTGGGGTTGGACCCCAATAGCACCAATCCGGACGACTACAAGAAGGTGGAAGAGAAGCTGATGGCGGTGCGCCCATACGTCACCTACTTCCATTCCTCCAAGTACATTTCCGACCTGGCCAACGGCAACATCTGCGTGGCGGCCGGTTTCTCCGGTGACGTATTCCAGGCCGCCAACCGCGCCAAGGAAGCCGGCAAGGGCGTGAACATCGCCTACGCCATTCCCAAGGAAGGCGCCAACCTCTGGTTCGACATCCTCGCCATTCCGAAGGATGCCTCCAACCCGAAGGCAGCCCATGCGTTCATCAACTACCTGCTCAAACCCGAAGTGATCGCCAAGGTCAGCGATTACGTCGGTTACGCCAACCCGAACCCCAAGGCTGGCGAATTCATGGATGAGTCCGTGCGCAACAATCCTGAGGTGTACCCATCCCAGGAGGTTCTCGACAAACTCTTCGTGCAGCATGAGCTGCCGCCGAAGACCCTGCGCCTCATGACCCGTTCCTGGACCAAGATCAAGTCAGGCAAGTAAGGCGGATTTCCCCCAATCCGTCCGCGCGGGCACGGAGCGTCGGAGAGCCCCTCGAAAGGTTTTCCGACGCACGTAAACTGCGCCAGCCCTGAGTAATACCAAGCATGCCCGGCCGCGGGGGCCGGGCCTCTATGATTTGGGAGTTGTGGTAATGGCAATAGCCTCCGGTGCCTACAAGAAAGCCTTGAGTGGCGACCAGAAACCGAAAGAGGTTCTGGTAAAAATCGACCGGGTCAGCAAGCAGTTCGACGAAACGCTGGCTGTGGACAGCGTGACCCTGGACATCAAGAAGGGCGAGATCTTCGCCCTGCTGGGTGGTTCGGGTTCGGGCAAGTCGACCCTGCTTCGCATGCTGGCTGGTTTCGAGCGTCCCACTGAAGGTCGCATCTTCCTCGATGGCCAGGACATTACCGACCTGCCGCCCTATGAGCGGCCGATCAACATGATGTTCCAGTCGTACGCCCTGTTCCCCCACATGAGCGTGGCGCAGAACATCGCTTTCGGCCTCAAGCAGGACGGCCTGCCCAAGGCAGAGATCGACAAGATCGTCGACGAGATGCTCAAGCTCGTACAGATGACCCAGTACGCCAAGCGCAAGCCGCACCAGCTCTCCGGTGGCCAGCGCCAGCGCGTGGCCCTGGCCCGTTCCCTGGCCAAGCGTCCGAAGCTGCTGCTGCTCGACGAGCCCATGGGCGCGCTGGACAAGAAGCTGCGTTCGCAAATGCAGCTGGAACTGGTGGAGATCATCGAGCGCGTAGGCGTGACCTGCGTGATGGTGACCCACGACCAGGAAGAGGCCATGACCATGGCCCAGCGCATCGCCATCATGCACCTGGGTTGCATCGAGCAGATCGGCAGCCCGATGGACATCTACGAGACGCCGGCCAGCCGCCTGATCTGCGAGTTCATCGGCAACGTCAACCTGTTCGACGGCGAGATCGTCGAAGACCTGCAGGACCACGCGGTGATCGCCTGCCCGCAGCTGGAAAACCCGATCTACATCGGCCACGGCATCAGCACCCGTGCCGAGAACAAGCGCATCACCTACGCGCTGCGCCCGGAAAAGGTCATGGTCAGCGCGCAGAAGCCCGCCGACCTTGAGCACGAAGGCTTCAACGTTGCCCAGGGCACCGTGCATGACATCGCCTACCTGGGCGGCCACTCGGTGTACTACATCAAGCTGGCTTCGGGCTTCATCGTCCAGGCCTTCATGGCCAACGCCGAGCGCCACGTGGCGCGTCCGACCTGGGACCAGCCGGTTTACATCAGCTGGTACGACGACAGCGGTGTGGTACTGCAATCATGAACATCAGCAAATCGCTCATGAAACGCCTGCCGAACGGCCGGCATGCCGTGATCGGTGTGCCGTTCTTCTGGCTGTTCCTGTTCTTCCTGCTGCCCTTCGCCATCGTGCTGAAGATCAGTCTGGCAGCCGCAGACGTGGCCATTCCGCCGTACACCGAAGTGTTCCAGTACGCCGACCAGACCCTCCAGGTCGTGATGAACCTGGGCAACTACCTGATGCTGACGGACGACCCGCTCTACATCGACGCCTACCTGGGCTCGCTGAAGATGGCGGCGATCAGCACATTCCTCTGCCTTGTGATCGGTTATCCGATGGCCTACGCCATCGCCCGCGCCAGCAAGGAAATGCAGACCGTCCTGCTGCTGCTGATCATGATGCCGACCTGGACGGCGATCCTGATCCGCGTGTACGCCTGGATGGGCATCCTGTCCAACAACGGCCTGCTCAACAGCTTCCTGATGTGGCTGGGTATCATCAATGAGCCGCTGACGATCCTGAACACCAACTTCGCGGTGTACATCGGCATCGTCTACTCGTACCTGCCCTTCATGGTCATGCCGCTCTACGCCAACCTGGTGAAGCACGACATGAGCCTGCTCGAAGCCGCGTCCGACCTCGGCGCGCGCAGCTTCACCAGCTTCTGGAAGATCACCGTGCCGCTGTCCAAGAACGGCATCATCGCCGGCTGCATGCTGGTGTTCATCCCGGCGGTGGGCGAGTTCGTGATTCCGGAACTGCTCGGCGGCCCCGAGACGCTGATGATCGGCAAGGTGCTGTGGCAGGAGTTCTTCAACAACCGTGACTGGCCGGTGGCGTCTGCCCTTGCCGTGGTGATGCTGGCCATCCTGATCATTCCCATCATTCTCTTTAACAAGAACCAGGCTAAAGAGCTGGAGGGCAAGGTATGAGTTTCTTCAAGGCAATCTGCCCATCATTCTCTTTAACAGACTCTTTACCCACGAGCCTGGCTAAAGAGCTGGAGGGCAAGGTATGAACAAGCGTTGGTCGTTCTCCAACATCATGCTGGTGTTGGGCCTGCTCTTCATCTACGTGCCGATGATCATCCTGATCATCTACTCCTTCAACGGCTCCAAACTGGTGACCGTGTGGGGCGGCTGGTCGGTGAAGTGGTATGTCGGCCTGCTGGACAACCAGCAGCTCGTTGGCTCGGTGTTCCGCTCGCTGGAGATCGCCTGCTACACCGCGATCTCCTCGGTAGCCCTGGGTACCCTGGCCGCCTTCGTGCTGACCCGCATCCCGCGCTTCCGTGGCCGTACGCTGTTCGGCGGCATGGTCACCGCGCCGCTGGTCATGCCCGAGGTCATCACCGGTCTGTCGCTGTTGCTGCTGTTCGTCGCCATGGCCCAGCTGATCGGCTGGCCGCAGGAACGCGGCATCGTGACCATCTGGATCGCCCACACCAGCTTCTGCTCGTCCTACGTAGCGGTGGTGGTGTCGGCACGCCTGCGCGAACTGGACCTGTCCATCGAGGAAGCGGCCATGGACCTGGGCGCCAAGCCCTGGAAAGTGTTCATGCTGATCACCATCCCGATGATCGCCCCGTCGCTGGCGGCGGGCGGCATGATGTCCTTCGCCCTGTCGCTGGATGATCTGGTACTGGCCAGCTTCGTCTCCGGTCCTGGCTCCACCACCCTGCCGATGGAAGTGTTCTCCGCCGTGCGCCTGGGCGTGAAGCCGGAGATCAACGCCGTCGCCAGCCTGATCCTGCTGACCGTTTCGCTGTTCACCTTCTTCGCCTGGTACTTCACCCGTCAGGCCGAGGAACGTCGCAAGCGTGCGATCCAGGAAGCCATGGAGTCCAACGCGACCGACTGGCAGAAGGGTTCGACAGCCACCGCCTGACGCCGTCTTGTCGGCCGGTAGTATCCGGCGATTGTCGAACCACGGGCCACCTTCGGGTGGCCCGTGTTTTTTGCTCACACGTTATTCCGAAGTGCTTGGAAGACTTGGGTTTATCGGAAAAATCCGTGGGTAGGAAAGCGCAACTCCCAGCGGATTGCGATCTACGCTTTAAACGTTCGGTTGCGCTTTCCGGTCTCCCCCGAACCAGGACCGGGGCGCGCCGCCGGCAAACTTCCAGTGACGCCTTTTGGCACTCCGTGCGGGAGACGGCGCCCAATACAACACCCCGATCGTTATCCCTTGGGGAAATAACGCGCCAGGGAGCTTCGGCATCTCCCGCAACACTCTCTACATGCACCCATGAAAAACCCCGCAGGAGCGGGGTTTTTCATTTTCGGCAGGCAACTCAGCGACGGACGGGGATCAGCCGCAGAATGCCCTTGGTGTTGGCCTTCACCTCGTTGTCCTCGTAGTGCTGCGGCAGGTACTGGCCTTCGATGTAGGCTTCGGCCTGGTCGTCGTAGTGCTTGTCGAAGGGCACGCCGCTCTGGCCCACCGGGTTGATGCCCAGGCTGTGGGCCGGGTCGGCGAAGTCGATCAGGCGACGGGTGGACGGGCCGTAGAGCACCTGCCAGGGTGCCGGGCCGACGCGGGCGGAGAGGTTGTTCGGTACCTCGTGGCCACCCGGCGCGGCGAATGGGCCGACATTGAAGAGGCGATCCAGCGGCTTCTGCTGGCCCAGCGGGTGGCCGTGGGTCAGGGTGTGCGCCTTACCCCACAGCCACTGTTTCGAGTCCTGGCCGAGGGTGGTGCGCAGATGCGCCAGGCTGTCTTTCCAGGCGGCCTTGACGATATCCGCGCGAGTTTCCTTCTGCGGCGTCTTGCGGTTGTCCCACCAGGGCGAGCTCTCGTCGGCGGCCAGGCGCGGCAGGGCCACGTCGAGCACGCGGGTGGACAGCAGGTTGTCGAAGAAGGCGTCGCCCATCTCGTCGCGCATGGCGCCGTCTGCCACCTGGTAGAGGAGCTGGTTGAACAGCGTGGCGGTCACGGAGTCCAGCGGATGGTCGCCCTGCCAGTTGGCCAGGCTCTCCACCAGCGCCTTCTCTTCGTCGCTTGCCGCGGCTTCACGCAGGATCGGCAGCAGCGGCTTGAGGAAGCGCGGGCCATAGCCGGTGGCGGTGTCCAGTTGCAGCGCCTGGCTGTTCTGCAGGTCCCATTTCACCGAATCGTCGGACAGGCGCTTGTTCAGTTGCTGACCGCGGTCGGGCAGGTTGTAGTAGCCCGGCACCGGGCGACCGTTGGCCGGTACCGGCTGGAAGTTGGCCGAGACGATGTAGCCGCGCGCCGGGTTTTCTTCCTGCGGGTTCTCGCTGAAGGGGTAGAAGCCGGTCTTGTCGGCCTGGCCGCTGGCGCCGTCGAGCAGGAAGTTCGGGTTGACCCCGTCCGGGCGTACCGGCAATTGCGCCGATGCCCACCAGCCGATGTCGCCGCGGGCGTTGGCCCATACCACGTTGAGGCCCGGCGACTGGATCTTCGAAGCCGCCGTGCGGGCCTTGGCCAGGGTATCGGCGCGGTTCAGCTCGTAGAAGGCATCGAGGATCGGGTTCTGGGTTTCCAGGAAGGCCCACCACATGGCCACCGGCGTCTTGCCCGAGGCAGTGCCCAGCGCGTCATTGACCAGCGGACCGTGGGGCGAGCTGCGCAGGGTGATCTTCACTGGCGCCTCGCCTTTCACGGCGATGCTCTGCTCCTCGCTCTTCAGGTCCACCCACTGGCCGTGGTACCAGACCTGGTTGGGGTTGTCCGGGTTGACCTTCTCGGCGACCAGGTCGACGTCGTCGTTCTGGAACATGGTCAGGCTCCAGCCGAACTGCAGGTTATGGCCCAGCGAGGCGAACGGGTTGAGCGCCTGGTAGTGGCCGTACAGCTCGAACCCCGGCGCGCTGGCCTGCATCTCGTACCACACTGCCGGCACGGCGAAGCGGATGTGTGGGTCACCCGCCAGCAGCGGCTTTCCGCTCTTGGTGCGGCTGCCGGACACGGCCCAGGCGTTGCTGCCTTCGAACTGCGGCAGGCCGGCCTTCTCCAGGGCCGCGTGGCTGAGCTGGGCGATGGCGCTCATGTCCTGCCAGTCGGCGGCGGCCAACGTGGACGGCGTGAGGACGCCGTTGGGGTGCCAGTCGAGGTCGAAGACTTTCAGGTAATCCGCGCCCAGTTGGTCGCGCACGTAGGTCAGCACCGGTTCGGTACGGAAGGCGGCGGCGAAGCTGTAGGCCATGTAGCCGGCGACGCTGACGGTGTCCTCGGGCGTGAAGGGGCGCTTGGGTATGCCGAGGATGTCGAACTCCACCGGGCGCGGGTGGCTGTCCTGGAACTGGTTGACGCCATCGAGGTAGGCGACCAGGGCCTTCCAGGCCGGGGAATTCTTGTCCTGCGTCTTCACATACTCCGCCGCGTGGTCGCGGATGCGCAGGCTACGGAACATGCGGTCGGTGTCCACCAGCTTGGGCCCGAGCACTTCGGCGAGCTCGCCGCGGGACAGGCGCCGCAGTATTTCCATCTGGAACAGCCGGTCCTGGGCATGCACGTAACCGATCGCCCGGTACATGTCCTCCTCGCTGCCGGCCTTGATGTGCGGCACGCCACGCTCGTCGTAGCGAACCGTGACTTCGCTGGCGAGGCCGGCCAGCGGCAGTTGTCCGTCGCGTACCGGCTGCTTGCCGTGCAGGTACCAGCCAGCGCCCGCCGCGGCAGCGGCGACAACGACAGCGAGGACAGTCAAAGTGCGTTTCATGGGGCAACTCCTTGTTGTTATGCGGCGATTCTGCAAAGGAAGTCGCATGGCGTTCATTGACCAAATGCCTCATGGCTGGAACTCTTCGGTCAATCCCAGGAGGAAGCATGTCCGCCCCAGAGCTGAATTTCCCGGCAGCGCCAGCCATGACTCAGTCCGCCACCCTGCGCCGCCAGTTGTACGAGGCGCTGTCCGTGCTGGGCTTCGATCCGACCGACATCTACCGCCAGGCCTTGCAGAAGGTCCGCCTGCCGCCGCCGGCGCAGAGTGGCCGGCTGGTACATGACGATGCCCCGCTATTCTGGACGACCCTCGACGACATCACCGGCGATCCCGACATCGGCCTGCACCTGGGCGAGGCGATGAGGCCGCGTCTGCTCGATGTGGTCGGCTACCTGCAGATGGCCAGCGGCGACCTGCGCGAGGCGCTGCAGAGCTTCCTGCGTTTCCAGCACATTCTCTCCGGTGGCTTCGCCGCACAGATGCATGAAGAGGGCGACCGGGTACGGCTGATCCTCGACCTCAACTACCTGGGCATCAGCAACCTGCGGCAGCAAATGGAGTGCCTGATGCTGCTGTTTCTCAAGCAGCTGGCGCTGATCACCGACGATGAGTTCCGCGTCCAGGCCGTGGAGTTCCGCCACCCCCAGCCACGCCGCCTGAGCGAGCACCGGCGGCTGTTCGGCCTGACGCCCAGCTTCGGCAAGCCCCATGACGCCTTGCTCTTCGACCGGGCCCTGCTGGCGAGGCCTTCGCGTACCGGCAACCCGGTGCTGCACCGCCTGCTCACCGAGCATGCGCGAGAACAGCTGGGCACGCTGGACGAGAACGACCTGCTCAATCGCCTGCGCTACCTGATTGGCATCCGCCTGGGGGAGGGGGACTGCACCCTGCAAAGTTGTGCTCGCGAACTGGGCGTGCGCGCAGGGCTGCTGCAGCGCAACCTGGCGAGCCGGGCGCAGACGTTCAGGGAGGTGCGAGAGGAAGTGCGCCGACAGCGTGCGGCGCAGTTGCTGGAGCAGGGCGTGGCGATTCGCGAGGTGGCGCGGGCCTGCGGGTTTGCCGAGGTGTCGCCGTTCTATCGTGCCTTCAGGCGCTGGTATTCGGTGCCGCCCGAGCGCTATCGCCAGCGCCTGCGAGGCGGCACCGAAGGCTGAGGGCTACTCGGCCAGCGGGATTTCGCGGCTGACTTCCAGCAGCGCCATCGCGTCCAGCTGGTCTTCGATCTGCAGGAAGCGCAGCGCGCGCTGCGGCGAGACTTCCTTGGCGATGCGCTTGAGGTATTTCTCCTTGAGTTCCTGGCGGTCGTCCTGCAGCTCCAGCACCTGTTTCTGCAGTTTCGCTGCCTCGTCGTTGCTCACCGAGCCGGTGTTATAGCTGTTGGCGTAGTCGATGATGATCGCCAGCGTCTGCTTGCTCAGCTTGTCCGCCTCGGTGCGGTAGCTGTTGTAGATCGGCCAGAACTTCTCGGTCTCCTGCGGGGTGAGCTTCATGTTGGCTTCGACGATGCGCTTGCGCTTGTAGTCGATGTCGGCGATGCGGTTGTTGATGGCCTGCTTGTGCTGCTCCATGACTTGGCTGCTGCTGGGGGTATCTTCGGCGTGGGCGGCCAGGGGCAGGACGAACCCGGTGGAGAGAGCGGCGCAGAAGGCGAGGGCGGAATGAAGACGCATGCGAAAAGCTCCTTGGTGACGATCAGCCCTTCATGGGCCGGCGAACCAAGTGTAGTCACGGATTGGCCATCGTCTTCGTTGATGCGGCTCAGTGCTTCGTTTCATCCCACGGGCAATAGCAGCCCACGGCCAGGGTGTGGGTTGCGTTGACCTGGCGCCCCTGCACCAGCGCGTCGAGGATCGGTTCGATGAAGCTGTTGCCCGAGGTGCACACCGCCCCTTCGCTGTAGGGCCCGAAATAGGCCAGCTCGCCCTGGGCGTTCCAGATCGCCACGGCGGGGCTGGCCGGCAATTGCCCGGCGCCGGGCAGTGAGTCCAGCGCGCGCATGGCGCTGAGCGTGTCGGGCAGGTGGCCGCGGGTGCCTGGCTTCTGCACGGCGAAGAATTCCACGCCCTGCGGGCCGAAGCGCTGGATCAGCTCGGCGAGGTGCTGCTGGTTGCCGACGTTGCACGGGCAGGCCGGGTCCCAGAAATGCACCAGGCGGATCTTTCCGGGACCGGCCAACTGCGCGGGCAGCATCAGGTGGTCGCCGGAGAACAACTGCGGCTGATGGCTGAATGGGCGGATGAAGCGGTTCTCGTACCACCAGTAGGTGGCGAGCAGCGCGCCCAGGCAGAGCGCGGCAATCAGCCAGGTGAGCAGCGACTTTTGGCGTGAGGACATGGCAGCGACCAGTGACAGAGTCGGTAAGATAGCCGACAAGCTTGCCACGGGGGCGGGCGCGGCAGAATATCCCGCTGCTCCGCGCGCTCCTTCCGTTACCTGCCTGCCAGAAGCGAAACGCCCATGCCTGAAGCCTTCCAGCCCGATCTGCTGCGCACCCTGCTGCGTCCTCTGACCGCAGAGGCGAACGAAGTCGGCATCGCGCTGTACCAGCATTTCTACGGCCTGGACCTGCATGGGCGCCACCCGGGACTGCAGAGCCGCCTGGGCACCTTCGAGGCCGGGGGCTACCAGATCGCCGCGCAGTACTGGCGGCCGGTGCTGGCGCGGGGGACGGTGGTGCTGCTGCATGGCTATTACGACCACATGGGGCTGTACCGCCATGTGATCGACTGGGCGCTGGGCATGGGCTTCGCGGTGCTGGCCTGCGACCTGCCGGGCCACGGCCTGTCCGGTGGCGAGGCTGCCAGCATTGGCGACTTCGCCGAGTACCAGATAGTGCTGGGCGCACTGCTCAACCAGGCCCAGGCGCTGGACCTGCCGCAACCCTGGCACCTCTGTGGGCAGAGCACCGGCGGGGCGATATTGCTGGATTACCTGCTCACCGGCGCGCCCCGTCCGGAACTCGGGCGGACCATCCTGCTGGCGCCACTGGTGCGGCCCCGGGCCTGGGGCTGGTCGAAATTCAGCTATCAGTTGCTGCGACCGTTCGTGGACTCGATTCCGCGACGGTTCAGCGAGAACTCCAGCGACGCCGAATTCCTCGCCTTCCTGCGTGATCGCGATCCGCTGCAGCCGAAGATCCTGCCGACGGCCTGGGTGGGCGCACTGGCGCGCTGGATTCCGCGTATCGAGGCCGCCGGCCATGGCGCGCAGAGCCTGCTGGTGGTGCAGGGCGACGCCGACGAGACGGTGGACTGGCGCTACAACCTGAAGGTGCTGGAAGACAAGTTCGAGAAGATCGAATGCCTGCTGCTGACCGGCGCGCGTCACCACCTGGCGAACGAGAGCGAGACGCTGCGCAGACGTTACTTCGATTTTCTCAGTGAGCGGATGGCATAGCCGGGGGGACGCGGGGCGTGGAAGTCGCTGTAGTCGAGGGTGTGTCCTTCACTCCATGCGCCATGATCCTCAGGCGCCACCCTCTGTACAGCGGGCGCCATTCTAGGGGGAGCGCTTCTCGGAGTGGTCCGCTAGGACGGTAAGGTTATTCCTATCATTGCCCGCTGGAGGAAACGCTTAATCCGGCCTTAAGGGCGGCCAGTGCGGCGCGGTAATATTCGCGCCCGGCTGGCGACTCGCTGAAATCGGCGAACTGGCCCAGCTCGGCATCGCTCAGACCGCGATAGACGTACAGCAGGGTGTTGTCGAGATCGGCGCCAATCTGCCCCATCAGCTTCTGCCGCTGGCCTTCGAGCATGCCCTGGGTAGTGCCGCCGCCGAGCAGGCCGGGGAGCATCTGGCTGAGGCTGTCGGCGGCCACGCTGGCCAGCGCCAGGCTCACTTCGGCACCGGCTTCGCGGGCCGGCAGCACCTGGCTCAGGCGGTGGGCGATCTGCTTGCGCGCATCGCTGGCCTGCTGGCGTGGCAGGCCGTTGGCGTACTTCTGCAACTGGTCGCTGCGAGTGGCCAGGGTCTCGGCGCCGGCGACCTTGCGGCCCAGCGGGGATTCGAAGAAGTTCACCGCCGCGGAGCTGTCCGGTAGGTTCTGGCGCAGGCCGTTGAGGGCGCGCTGGTCGATGTCGGCGGGGGCGAAGCGCTGGTTGCTGTTGTCCACCAGCGTCTGGTACAGCGCCGGCGGCAGATTGCCCTGGTAACGCTTCTGCGCGGCGTGCAGGGCGTCATTGAAGTGCGCTCGCTGTTCCGGCCAGCCGGCGGCCTGGTACAGGCGCTGGTAGTTGTCGGCCAGGGCAGGCATGCCCAGTACAAGAAGGGTGAGGGCCAGCAGTACGCGCATTGCAACTCCTTTTGGGCGGCAGGGTTCGCTCGCCGGGGGCTATTGTCGGCAAGGCTTGCCCCGCTTGTCGAGACACTGGCGCCGGACGTTACAATACGCGATGCATTTCGACGCCCCTTCTCCATTCATGCAAGGCCCCCTCCTGCAAAACATCGTTGACGACCTCGCCGAGAAGGGCTGGTCGCAGCAGGACGCCTTCCTTCCCGATGCCCTGATCGCTGAGCTGGCGACGGAATGCCGTGCCCGTGACGCAGCCGGCAAGCTGGCCGCTGCGGCCATCGGCCGGGGCGATGGGCAGGCCGTGCGCGAAGGTATTCGCGGCGACCGCATCCAGTGGCTCGAGCCCGGCCAGTCCAAGGCCTGCGACCTTTACCTGGGGGCGCTGGACGAGTTGCGCCGGCAGATCAATCGCTCCTTGTACCTGGGGTTGGAAGACTTCGAAGGGCACTTCGCGCTCTACCCGCCGGGCGCCTTTTATCAGAAGCATCTCGATCGCTTCCGCGACGACGATCGTCGCACTGTCTCGGCGGTGTTCTACCTGAATCGGGATTGGTCGGTGGAGCAGGGCGGCGAACTACGCATGTACTTCCCCGACGAACGGACGCTGGACCTGCCGCCACTGGCCGGCCGGCTGGTGGTGTTCCTCTCCGGCGAATTCCCCCATGAGGTGCTGCCGGCCAGTCACGAGCGCCTCTCGCTCACCGGCTGGTTCCGCCGCCGCGGTGACGCTCCGCTCTGAGGCGTCCGTGTGGGGTCAGTGCCCCCAGATCTTCAGTGTGCCGCTGATGTCCTGGATATCGCGCACCTCGATGGTTCCCAGTCGTCCACCGCCCACGTAAAGGTCGCCGGTCACCCGCATCCGGATGGTCTGCGACGGCAGGCCGCTCGCATTCAGCTGCTGGTTGATGGTGGTGAGATCCGGCAGGGTCAGTGCCAGTTGCTGCTGGCCGCCAGCGCCCTGCACCACATCCACCTGCAGGGTCGGTTGCTCGATGCCGAAGATCGGCAGGCTCAGGCCCAGTTGGGCGGGGCCGTAGGGCAGGTTGCCACCGCGGCCGTCCGGGCAGTCGCCGGCATTCACGCAACCGTTGTCGATGAACACGTTGCGCAGCGAGACGCTGCCGCCGTCGTCCTTCCAGGCCACGCTGTCCATGTGCGCCAGCACGTCGGTGCGGATGCTGATGCCGTCCTGGCCGGTGACGGCGCCCAAGTGTTCGTTGTCCAGCGCCTGGAGCTCGGCGAAAGCCAAGGGCAGGTAGGACAGCGCAGCGAAGGTGGCGGTGCAGAGCAAGAAGCGAGGCATGAGGGAGGCTCCATGGCGATTGGCCGATGCGCGAGTCTGGGCGGCTGCCTGCGGGGCAGCCAGTGCCGGGCGGCTGTTCCCGTCGAAGGTTGTGTTTCAGCACAGTGCCGACGGCCGGCGAGCCGCTCAAGAACCCGACTTTCGGCGGGGCGGAAACCTGTTGCGACACACGGTCCGATGAAAGTTGCGTTACCCGGCGTGACCGCCAAACGGCGAGCGGCTAGTCTGTCCCCTTCCAAAAGGGAGTGATTCGCCCATGCAGAAGGTTCTCGTCAGCCGCTGCCTGCTTGGCCATCGCGTCCGTTACGACGGCGGTGCGCACGGGCCGTTCGACCTGCTATCGCGCTGGCTGGACCAGGGGCGGGTGGTGGCGCTGTGCCCGGAAGTCGCCGGCGGCCTGCCGACGCCCCGCGCTCCGGCGGAGATCCCCGGCGGCCAGGGCATGGCCGTTCTGGAACGTGTTCGGCCGGTGGTGACAGTGGACGGCGAGGACGTCAGCGACGCCTTCCTGCTCGGCGCCGAGGAAGCCATGGCACTGGTGCGTCGCCACGATATCCGACTGGCGGTGCTCAAGGCGCGCAGCCCCTCCTGCGGCAACCGCGAGAACTATGACGGCAGCTTCAGCGGGCGGAAGGTCGTTGGCGAAGGTGTGACCGCCGCTGCGCTCAAGCGCATGGGCGTTCTGGTGTTCAGCGAGGAAGAGCTGGATGCCGCCGCCGTCTGCCTGGCCGGGCTGGAAGCCGGAGGCTAGAGCACTCTGCGTCACTCGAAGATGCACTATTTTGCTTGAGCCTCGCGCCGCGGCGCCTATGCTTGTGCGTTCCATGCGTGAGGCAAGGCCGGCCTGAGCGGGTCCTTCGCCTTTCGATTTCCATGTAGAAGGAGAAGAACATGAGAACCCTGCTGCCTTGCCTGGGCCTTGCCGCGCTGCTCGCCGGCACCTCTGCCGTTGCCGCCGATATCCCGCGTACCCCAGCTCCGGAAGGCGCGAAGGTGTACTTCATCGAGCCTGTCGACGGTGCCACGGTGGACAAGACCTTCACCGTCAAATTCGGCCTCAAGGGCATGGGCGTCGCGCCGGCGGGCGTGGACTCGCCAGCCACCGGCCACCACCACCTGCTGATCGACCTCAAGGAGCAGCCGGTGATGAACCTGCCGCTGCCGATGACCGACCAGATCAAGCATTTCGGCAAGGGCCAGACCGAGACCCAGGTGACGCTGCCGCCGGGCAAGCACACCCTGCAACTGCTGGTAGGCGACAAGAACCACGTGCCGTTCGACCCGCCGGTGGAGTCGCAGCAGATCACCGTCAATGTGAAGTGATCTTTCTCCAGGCATGAAAAAAGGAGGCCGAAGCCTCCTTTTTTCTGACCGGGCTGCGCTTAGAACAGCACGCGGCTGCGGATGGTGCCGTTGACGTGCTGCAGCTTCTCCAGCGCCAGGTCCGAGTATTCGGCGTCGACGTCGATCACCACGTAGCCGACCTTGTCGTTGGTCTGCAGGTACTGGCCGGAGATGTTGATGCCGTTGTCGGCGAACACCTTGTTGATCTCGCTCATCACACCCGGGATGTTCTCGTGGATGTGCAGCAGGCGGTGCTTGCCCGGGTGCGACGGCAGGGCGACTTCCGGGAAGTTGACGGAAGATACCGAGGTACCGTTGTCGCTGTACTTGACCAGCTTCTCGGCCACTTCCAGGCCGATGTTGGCCTGGGCTTCGGCGGTGGAGCCGCCGATGTGCGGGGTCAGGATCACGCGATCCAGGCCGCGCAGCGGGCTTTCGAACTCGTCGTCGTTGGACTTGGGCTCGACCGGGAACACGTCGATGGCAGCGCCGATCAGGTGCTCGTCCTTGATCGCGGCGGCCAGGTGGTCCAGCTCGACCACGGTGCCGCGGGCGGCGTTGATCAGGATGCCGCCTTTCTTGATAGCGCGGATTTCCTTCTCACCGATCATCCACTGGGTGGACGGCAGTTCCGGCACGTGCAGCGAGACGATGTCGGACATGCCGAGCAGCTCGTGCAGGTTGCCGACCTGCTGGGCGTTACCCAGCGGCAGCTTGGTCACGACGTCGTAGAAGTACACCTGCATCCCTAAGGCTTCGGCCAGGACCGAGAGCTGGGTGCCGATCGAGCCGTAGCCGACGATGCCCAGTTTCTTGCCGCGGATCTCGAAGGAGTTGGCGGCGGACTTGATCCAGCCGCCACGGTGGCAGGAGGCGTTCTTTTCCGGGATGCCGCGCAGCAGCAGGATGGCTTCGGCCAGCACCAGTTCGGCGACCGAGCGGGTGTTGGAGTAGGGCGCGTTGAACACGGCGATGCCGCGCTCGCGGGCCGCGTTCAGGTCGACCTGGTTGGTGCCGATGCAGAAGCAGCCAACGGCGATCAGCTTCTTGGCAGCGTCGAAGACTTCTTCGGTCAGCTGGGTGCGGGAGCGGATACCGATGAAGTGGGCATCGGCAATCTTTTCCTTCAGCTCGTCACCGGACAGTGCGGTCTTGAGGTACTCGATGTTGGAGTAGCCGGCCGCCTTGAGGGTGTCGACGGCGTTCTGGTGCACGCCTTCAAGGAGAAGGAATTTGATCTTGCTCTTGTCGAGAGAAGTCTTGCTCATCTGCTTTGAACCTGTAGTCCCGGGATGTGGCGAGAAATTGAACAGCTCAGGCCGGACCGGCCGGTGCCAAGCTTGGCGCCAGGTGGCGATCTGCGTGGGGTGCGTATGCTAGCATGTTCTCCCTTTTCCTTGCCCGGTTGCGACCTGAGCTGTTCTCAGGACGACCATGAACCATTTGAGAGTTCCTCCAATGACCCGCGACGCCCTGATCGAATCGCTCAAGCCCCTGCTGGATGCCGGGAAGCTGCTGACAGACGCCGATTCCCTCGACACCTACGGCAAGGATTGGACCAAGCATTTCGCCCCGGCACCCCTGGCGATCGCCTTCCCCAAGAGCACCGAGCAGGTCCAGGCCATCGTCCGCTGGGCCAACGAGCACAAGGTCGCGCTGGTTCCCTCGGGTGGCCGTACCGGGCTCTCCGCCGCTGCCGTCGCTGCCAATGGCGAAGTGGTCGTGGCCTTCGACTACATGAACAAGATCGTCGAATTCAACGAATTCGACCGCACCGCGGTCTGCCAGCCGGGCGTGATCACCAAGCAGCTGCAGACCTTCGCCGAAGAACACGGCCTCTATTACCCGGTGGACTTCGCATCGTCCGGTTCCAGCCAGATCGGCGGCAACATCGGCACCAATGCCGGCGGGATCAAGGTCATTCGCTACGGCATGACCCGCAACTGGGTGGCCGGCATGAAGGTCGTCACCGGCAAGGGCGACCTGCTGGAGCTGAACAAGGATCTGATCAAGAACGCCACCGGCTACGACCTGCGCCAGCTGTTCATCGGCGCCGAAGGCACCCTGGGCTTCGTGGTCGAGGCCACCATGCGCCTGGAGCGCCAGCCGAAGAACCTCACCGCGATGGTCCTCGGCACCCCGGACTTCGATTCGATCATGCCGGTGCTGCATGCCTTCCAGAGCAAGCTGGACCTGACCGCCTTCGAGTTCTTCTCCGACAAGGCCCTGGCCAAGATCATGGCCCGTGGCGACGTACCGCCGGCCTTCGAGACCGATTGCCCGTTCTACGCGCTGCTGGAATTCGAAGCGACCACCGAGGAAGTGGCCAACGAGGCGCTGGCGACTTTCGAACATTGTGTAGAGCAGGGCTGGGTGCTGGACGGCGTGATGAGCCAGAGCGAGCAGCAGCTGCAGAACCTGTGGAAGCTGCGCGAGTACATCTCCGAGACCATCTCCCACTGGACGCCGTACAAGAACGACATCTCGGTCACCGTGAGCAAGGTCCCGGCCTTCCTCAAGGACATCGATACCATCGTCGAAGCCAACTACCCCGACTTCGAAGTGGTGTGGTTCGGCCACATCGGCGACGGCAACCTGCACCTGAACATCCTCAAGCCCGAGAACCTGAGCAAGGACGAGTTCTTCGCCAAGTGCGCGACCGTCAACAAGTGGGTGTTCGAGACCGTGCAGAAGTACAACGGCTCGATCTCCGCCGAGCACGGCGTGGGCATGACCAAGCGCGATTACCTGGGTTACTCTCGCTCCGAGGCTGAAATCGGCTACATGAAGGCGGTCAAGGCGGTGTTCGACCCGAACGGGATCATGAACCCCGGCAAGATCTTCGCCGAATAAGCTGCGGTATCCAGAAGGGCCGGTTCTCTGGGATAGAGGGGCCGGCCCTTCGCACGTCAGCGTCACGGGAAGTGGCGCGTACGCCGGCAGGATGCGGGCAACTGTGCGGGATCACGAGCCCCGCGCGGATCATCTCTTCCATCCGTTGCAGGAGTCGGTCATGAGTTACCAGCATCAGTACGTCGATGGCACCCCGATCCATTTCACCCTGGGCAAGGTGGTGTGCGTCGGCCGCAATTACGCGGAGCACGCCAAGGAGCTGAACAACCCGGTGCCGACCGAGCCGCTGCTGTTCATCAAGCCCGGTTCCTGCACGGTTTCCCAGGCTGGCGGTTTCTCCATTCCCGAGGACCGCGGCTCGGTGCATTACGAGGCGGAAATCGCCGTGCTGATCGGCAAGCCGCTGTCGCGCAAGCCGAGTGCCGAGGAAGTGCTGGACGCCATTTCCGGCTACGCCCCGGCCCTGGACCTGACCCTGCGCGACGTGCAGGCCAAGCTGAAGGAAAAGGGCCTGCCGTGGGAACTGGCCAAGTCCTTCGACGGCGCCTTCGTGCTGGCGCCCTTCGTCAGCGCCGACCACTTCCCGGACCCGACGGACATCGGCATCCGCCTGACCATCGACGGCGAAGTCCGTCAGGACGGCAACAGCCGCGACATGCTCAACCCCATCGTGCCGCTGATCCAGCACATCTGCGGCCATTTCTCGCTGCAGCCGGGCGACGTGGTGTCCACCGGCACGCCGGTCGGTGTCGGCCCGCTCAAGAGCGGCAGTGACGTGGTGCTGGAACTTCCCGGCGCCAGCCGATTCGAAAGCCGCGTGCTTTAACTCCGTTGTCCCGCCGAAGGCCGCCGATTGTGCGGCCTTCGCTTGTTGCGGGATGCCTTGCCCGTGCTGATCAACAAGAGTCGCCATGACCATGTCCGTCCTTCGTCCTCGCTGGCTGTTGCTGGCCTTGCTGTTCATCCTGATTGTGCTCGGCTACCTGACATCCCGCTTCCACTGGGATGACCGTGCGCGTCTCTGGTTGCGCGAGCAGGACACCAGCACTCAGGCGCGCTCGCAAAGCATCTGGTTGCCCGGTTACCGGGCGGTCATCCAGGCCAAACCTCTCAAGGGCGGCATCGAGGGGCAGGAGACCTCCGACCTGGCCTACAACCCGGTGACCCGCACCCTGTTCACCGTGACCGGCAAGAAGCCGCTGCTGGCCGAACTGTCGCTCACCGGGGATGTGCTGCGGGTGATTCCGTTGCTGGGCATGTCGAACCCGGAAGGCGTGGCGGTGCTGGAAAACGGCAATATCGCCGTGACCGACGAGCGCCAGAATTCCCTGACCATCTTCCATGTCGACCCGCAGACCCGCGAGCTGAGCACCGCAAAGTTGTCCAGCTTCGATCTCGGCCCGCGCGGCAAGAAGAACAAGGGCATCGAGGGTATCGCCTGGGACCCACGGCAGCATCGCCTGGTGCTGGGCCAGGAACGTGACCCGCTGGCGCTGTTCAGCCTCGCCAGCGACGGCGGGGCCAGCTTGAACGGTGCGCTCCAGCCCCTGCCCAGTGATCTGCTGATGACCAACGTCTCGGCGCTGAGCATCGACCCGCGCACCGGCCATACCCTGGTGCTGTCGGCGGAGTCGCACCTGCTGCTGGAGCTTGACGAGAAGGGCGAGCCGATCAGCTTCATCAGCCTGCTCGGGGGACTCAACGGCCTGGATGATCGGATCCCGCGTGCCGAGGGCGTCGCCATCGACGAGCAGGGCACCATCTACATGGTCAGCGAGCCTGACCTCTTCTACGTGTTCAAGCGCGAGGCGCAGTCCGGCGAGGGGAACTGATTTAGATCGGAGCAATGCGGGCGTTTGCGGTCTTAAGCTTGGATTAAGTCCCGATTCAGGATGGTTTCAGCCGTCGGCACTAAGCTGAGCCCATCGAAAACGCCCAAGGAGGCACTTCCATGAAACTGACTCACCTCCCGCTGATCGCCGCCGCTGGCCTGTTCTCCACCGTCACCTTCGCCGCTGGCGGTTACACCGGCCCGGGCAGCGATGCCCAGCCCGCCGCCGCCGCTGCCGGCCCGATCACCACGGTGAAGCAGGCCCAGGCCGCCGCCGATGACACCAAGGTCGTGCTCGAAGGCACCATCACCAAGCGCATCAGCAGCGAGCACTACGAGTTCAAGGACGCCACCGGCAGCATCCAGGTCGAGATCGACCACGACGATTGGCCAGCGGGTACTTCGGTCTCCGAGAACACCAAGGTGCGCCTGACGGGTGAGGTTGACCACCACAAGCAGAAGCCCACCGATATCGATGTGGATCGCGTGGAAATCCTCCAGTAATCCGCTCTCGATAAAAAAAGCCGCGCCGGGAACCCCATCCCCGGCGCGGCTTTTTTGCTTTCGAGTGCGTCAGCCGATGCTTTCGAAGCCTTGCAATACGTTGATCGCATTGATACCGATCTCTTCCACCGCATAACCCCCTTCCATGACGAACAGGGTCGGCAGGCCGAGCTTGCCGATTGCCTCGCCCATGCGCAGGTAGTCCGGACTGTCCAGCTTGAACTGGGAGATCGGGTCTTCCTTGTAAGTGTCCACGCCCAGCGACACGATCAGCACGTCCGGCTTGTACGCCGAGATCTGCCGGATCGCCGCCTGCAATGCCAGGCTCCAGACCGACCAGTCACTGCCCGAGGCCAGCGGATAGTTGAAGTTGAAGCCTTCGCCAACGCCTTGGCCCTTCTCGTCGGCGTAGCCGAGGAAGTACGGATACTCGAAACGCGGGTCGCCGTGGATCGAGGTGAACAGCACGTCGGCGCGGTCGTAGAAGATGTCCTGGGTGCCGTTACCGTGGTGGTAGTCGACATCGAGGATGGCCACGCGGTTCGCGCCCTGGTCGAGGATCGACTGGGCAGCGATGGCGGCGTTGTTGAAGAAGCAGTATCCGCCCATGAAGTCCGCCGAGGCGTGGTGGCCCGGCGGACGGCAGAGCGAGAACACCGAGCGCGCGCCCTTGGCCAGTTCGGCCTGGCCGGTCATCGCCACGTTCACCGAGCTGAGCACCGCCTGCCAGGTGCCGGCGGTGATCGGTGCGCCCGCGTCCAGGCTGTAGTAGCCCAGGCGGCCGTCGATGCTGTCCGGCTCTTTTTGCCGCAGGCGGCGGGTCGGCCAGCAGATCGGCAGCATGTCGTGGGTGCGGCCGGTGGCCAGCCAGTCACGCCAGGCGTGTTGCAGGAACCGCACGAAGCCTTCGCTGTGCACCCTCAGGATGGGTTCCAGGCCGAAGTCGCGTGGGGCCTGGATGTCGCCCAGTTTCACCGCCTTGGCCCGGTCCAGCACCATGTCGGCGCGGCTGGGCTTTTCGAAGCAGGGGGTGAACTGGCCGCCGATCAGCTCGTGCTGACCGTGGTGCAAGCGATGGTCGTCGGTGTAGATCGTCAACATCACGCGCTCCTGAGGGCGCACAAGGCGCCCGGTTAGGTTCCGGTTATCTCGGCCTGTCTACGATCTGCTGCGCGTCGGCATAACTGCGTTGAAATCGGTCTCGGGATGCTCATTTACTGCGTGTAAATTCCGCTCCCTCCACCGATTTCGCCTTGTTCTGCTCTAGCTCGCGAGATCGTCAACGGGCTTTCAGGCGTTTTCCTCGAAATTCACACTCGGTGCCTTGCGGCGGAAGCCGCCGGTATGCACCGCCAGGTAGGCGAAGCCGACGGCGAACCAGCTCAGGCCCACGATCAGGGTCATCTGCGAGAGGCTGGTCCACAGCCACAGGGTCAGGCACAGGCCGATGAACGGGATGGCGCCGTACAGCAGGACGTTCTTCGCGCCGCGACGGCGCTCCACGCCCAGGTAGGTGCGGATCACCGCCAGGTTGACCACGGAGAAGGCCACCAGCGCGCCGAAGCTGATCATCGAGGCGAGCGTGGTCAGGTCCAGCACGATGGCCAGCAACGAGATCGCCGAGACCACCAGGATCGCCACCACCGGCGTCTGGAAGCGCGCGTGCAAGGTGCCGAACAGGCTGCGCGGCAGGATGCCGTCGCGGCCCATGGTGAAGATGATGCGCGATACCGAGGCCTGGGATGCCAGCGCCGAGCCGATGCAACCGGCGATATAGGCGGAGGTGAAGAAGTTGCCGAGGAACTGGCCGCCGGCCTTGAGCATCACTTCGTTGGCCGCCGAGTCGGCGTTCTGGAACACGCTGCCGGGGAACACCAGCTGGCTGATGATCGCCAGCAGGGTGAACATCATGCCGGCGATGACGGTGGTGATGATGATCGCGCGGGGAATGTCGCGGCGGGCGTCGCGGGTTTCCTCGGCCATGGTCGAGACCGCGTCGAAGCCCAGGAACGACAGGCACAACACCGCGGCGCCGGCCATCAGCGGGGCGAAGCCGGGCTGGGTGCCGTCACCGACGAAGGGCAGGCTGAAGTCGATCGCCGCGCCGCCGGCCAGTGTCTTGATCGACATGATCACGAACACCACGATGAACACCAGTTGCGCGCCGACAATGACGTTGCTCATGCCGGCCACCTGGCTGATGCCGACCACGTTGAGCACTGTCACCAGGGCGATGGAGGCGACCACGAACACCCAGGCCGGGATTTCCGGGAAGGCGATGTTCATGAACAGGCCGATGAGCAGGTAGTTGATCATCGGCAGGAACAGGTAGTCGAGCAGCAGCGACCAGCCGGACAGGAAGCCGACCACCGGGCCGAAGCTCAGGCTGGTGTAGGAATACGCAGAACCCGAGATCGGGTACTTGCGCACCATGAAACTGTAGGAAGCGGCGGTGAACAGCATCGCCAGCAGGGTGATCAGGTAGGCGCTGGCAGTTCGGCCGCCGGTCATCTCGGTGACCACGCCGTAGGTGGTGAACATGGTCAGTGGGACCATGTAGACCAGGCCGAAGAAGACCAGGGCGGGCAGGCCCAGGACGCGTTTCAGGCGGGCGTCGGCGTTGGCCGGGGTGCCCTGTTGGGTGTGAGCTGTGCTGGCGCTGTGTTGGCTGGCCATGGGGGAGTCCTCGCGATTGTTGTTGTCTTGCGGGCGGGCGGCGTTCGGTGGCCGTCCTGAAGTCATCGGTTTACGGCTCAGCCGCAGCGATGACGACGCGCGAGGAATGAGGGTGTGTGTTGCAGGGTGACGCAAAAGCTGGTCATGGGCGTTCTCGGGGCATTTGTTCTTGTGGATAACGCGCTCGCGTTCCCTCGGGAAATCCCTGCGCCATCTGCGATGGTGCAGGGGCTGGCCGCCTTTCCAGCCGCTCCCTGCGCGAGCCGCCCGACTCTAGCAACCAGGGGTGCCGGGCAGAACCCTGCAAAGGGTCAAAAAGGGATCGAAATGGCCAAAATGGCTGTCAGAATCACCCGGCGCGCACCGCCGCGCCGGGTGACCTGTGGGTCATTTCTTCAGTTTGGTCCAGACCTTGGAGCGCAGTTGCAGCGCCTTGGGCGAACAGAGCTTGAAGGGCTTCAGGCGATCCAGCTTGTCCGCCGGGGTGTTGATCGCCGGGTCGTCGAACAGCTCCTTGTCCATGAACTTGTCCGAGCCTTCGATCGCGTTGTTGTACTTGGCGAAGTTGGAGGCCAGGGCGATGTTCTCGGGCTGCATCATCCAGTTCAGGAAGGCGTGGGCCTCCTTGATGTTGGTGGCGTCCTTGGGAATGGTCAGGTTGTCGATGAACAGGCGCACGCCTTCCTTGGGATAGACGTAGACCAGGCTGGCGCGCTGGGCGTGGGCGCGGTGGAAGGCGCCGTTCCATTGCTGGTGCATGGAGACCTCGCCGGCGGCCATGCGCTCGATGGTGCCGTCGCTGTTGTACATGGCCAGCATGGGTTTCTGCTTGAGCAGCAGGTCCTGGATCTTCGCCGCCTCTTTCGGGTCCTCGGTGCATTCGTCGACGCCCAGGTAGTAGGACGCGGGGGCATAGAGCTCCTCGATGGAGTTGAGCGCCACCACCTTGCCTTTCAGCTCCGCCGGCGGCTCGAAGAACGGCTTCCAGCTTTCATCCAGCTTGCCGCCCGGCACCTTGGCGCTGTCGTAGCTGTAGCCGGTGGTGCCCCACAGGTAGGGCACGGAGTAGTCGTGGCCCGGGTCGTAGGTCAGGGTCTTGAACTTGTCCTTGAGGTTGGCCAGGTTCGGCAGCTGCGACTTGTCGAGCTTCTGCAGCAGGCCTTCCTTGACGAAGATCTCGATGAAGCTGTCCGACGGTACGACCACGTCGTACGCGCCGCCGCCGGCCTTCAGCTTGGCCAGCAGGGTTTCGTTGCTGTCGTAGGAGTCCAGGGTGGCGTGGATGCCGGTGTCCTTCTCGAACTTCTTCAACAGTTCCGGCGGGAAGTAGTCGGACCAGTTGGCGAAGTGCAGGGTGCCGTCGGCATGGGCGCTGCCGGCCAGCAGCAGGCTGGCGGCGACGAGCGTGCGGGCGATGGGGGTACGGCGGAATTTCATCGGTGAAGCTCCTTGCAATGTTGTTTTGATTGGCGGCAGGAGGTCAGCGGCGACGCTGGCCGACGTAGTACGACAACGCAACGAACGCGATGGAAATCAACAGTATTATTGAAGATATGGCGTTGATCTTCGGGGAAATCCCCATTCGGATGGAACTGAAGATATACACCGGCAGGGTAGTGGCACCGGCACCGGCGACGAAGTAGGTGATGACGAAGTCGTCCATCGAGATGATGAACGCCAGCATCGCCCCGGACACGATCCCCGGCGTCAGCAGCGGGAAGGTCACCTTCCAGAAGGTCTTCCACGGCGAGGCATAGAGGTCCGCCGCCGCTTCCGCCAGCCGTGGGTCCATGCCTTCGAGACGGGCGCGGATCGGCAGGTAGGCGAAGGGAATGCAGAACACGATGTGCGCCAGCAGGATGGTGAACAGCGACAGCTTCAGGCCGATGAAGGCGAAGAACATCAGCGTCGCCACGGCGGTGACGATCTCCGGCACCAGCAGCGGCAGGCCCAGTACGCCGCTCATCAGCGTCTGCCCGCGGAATGTGCGACCGCGCATGCCTAGCGCGGCGAGCGTGGCCAGGGTGGTGGCGACGACGGTGGCCAGGGTGGCGACGATCAGCGAGTTCTTCGCTGCGCGGAGGATTTCCGGATCGTCCGCCACCACGGCGTACCATTTCAGACTGAAACTTTCCCACAGCGTGGCCGATTGGCCGCTGTTGAAGCTCAGCACCACCAGCACGAAGATCGGGATATAGAGGAAGGCGAAGAACAGCCAGGCGGCGGGCCGGACCCCGGTGAACTTCCACAGCGGGTTGGCCGACTTCATGGATGACCTCCCGACGCGCCCTGTTTGAACCGCATGCTGTAGATCAGCATCGCCAGCAGCACGAAGGCGAGCAGGGCGAAGGACAGCGCCGCGCCGAACGGCCAGTTGTGCGCCGTGCCGAACTGCAATTGGATCAGGTTGCCGATCATCAGCGACTTACCGCCCCCCAGCAGCTCGGGAATGATGTAACTGCCCAGCGAGGGAATGAATACCAGGATGCAGCCGGCGACGATGCCGGGCATGGCCAGCGGAATGATGATCCGCTTCAGCGCCTTCCAGCGGTTGGCGCCCAGGTCGAAGGCCGCTTCCACCAGGCGCCAGTCCATCTTCTCCAGGCTGGTGTAGATGGGCAGGACCATGAACGGCAGGTAGGTGTAGAGCAGGCCGATGATCACCGCGTTGTCGGTGTAGAGAATGCCCAGCGATGCGTCGGAGAAGCCCAGCCCGTGCAGCCCTTCGTCGATCAGCCCGCCGTTGCGCAGGAGCAGCATCCAGGCGTAGACCCGCACCAGCAGGTTGGTCCAGAACGGCACGGTGACCAGGAACAGCAGCAGGTTGCGCCGGCGTTCGTCCTGCAGCGCCAGGTACAGCGCGGTGGGGAAGCCGATGAGCACGCAGCCCAGGGTGGTCAGGATCGACAGCCAGAACGAGCGCTGGAAGATGCCCAGGTAGTCGGCGTTGAACGACAGGCTGTCGTCCAGGTCGCGCTCCCAGAGGAAATTGATGTAGGCCTCGACGGTGTGCTGGCCCCATTTCACGCCGCCATAGTCCCCCGGTGCCTGGACCGACACGGCGAACATGATGCCCAGCGGCAGGACCAGGAACACCACCAGCATGATCATCGCCGGGCTGGTCAGGGCCAGGCGCTTGAACAGTGATTGGCGTTCCGCTTGCGCGCGTAGTGTTGTACTCATTCGGCCAGCACCCGGATGGCGGTGGCGGGAACACGGACCCGCACCCGCGCGCCGGGCGCGTGGGTGGAAAGAGCGCCGTCGCGGTTCTGCTGACGTACGCGGAAGCCGCCCTGACCGGCGACATTGAGGTGGTACACGGTGTCGGTGCCGACGTAGACGATGTTCTCGACTACGCCTTCGAGCTGGCCGTCCTGCGCCAGCTCGGTGCGCTCCGGGCGGATCGCCAGGGTCACCTTGCCGGGCAGGGTGGTGGCGGCCGGCAGCGTCTGGCCGTCGGCCAGGCGTACGCTATCGCCGCTGGATTCGCCTTCGAGGAAATTGGTCTCGCCGATGAAGTCGGCCACCAGGCGGTTGACCGGTGCCTCGTAGATCTCGGTGGGCGTGCCGATCTGCATGACCTTGCCGCGGCTCATTACCGCGATGCGGTCGGACATGGTCAGCGCTTCTTCCTGGTCGTGGGTGACGAAGATGAAGGTGATGCCGGTCTCGTGCTGCAGGCGCTTGAGCTCGATCTGCATTTCCTTGCGCAGCTTCAAGTCGAGTGCCGAGAGGGATTCGTCGAGCAGCAGCACCTTGGGCCTGCTGGCCAGCGCGCGAGCTAGAGCGATGCGCTGTTGCTGGCCGCCGGAGAGCTGGTCGGCGCGGCGCTTGCCGACGTCGGGCAGGCGCACCAGGTCGAGCATCTTCTGCACGGTGGCGTCGATGTCGCTGCGTTGCTTGCCCTGCATTTCCAGGCCGAAGGCGATGTTCTCCGCCACGGTCATGTGCGGGAACAGGGCATAGCTCTGGAAGACGGTATTGACCGGGCGCTTGAAGGGCGGAAGGCCTTCCATCGCGTCGCCATACAGGCGAATGCTGCCGGAGGAGGGTTGTTCGAAGCCGGCGATCAGTCGCAGCAAGGTGGTCTTGCCGCAGCCCGACGGGCCGAGGAGGGTGAAGAATTCGTTGGCGCGGATTTCCAGTGACACGTCGTCCAGGGCCTTGAGGCCTTGTCCGGGTGTACCGAACTCCATGCATATCCGCTCGATGGTGATCGCGCTGGTCATGCTCGTACCATGCAGTTAAGCAGTTGTTATTGTTGAGGTTTTACGGTTTCTAGGGCCGTTTCACCTAGCTGCGGATTGATAATGACCAAGCGCCGGGATGCGCAGAACGATAGATCAGGCCAATAAGGGATAAATCAGGCCAAGTTGAAAATGGCGCCTGGAACGCTGGATTTCGGGCGTCAGCGGTGTGTCGTCTGCCGGACTTTTTGTAGGAGCGAGCTTGCTCGCGAACCGATCGGCTCCGGCGCGTGGACTGGCTTTGCCCTCTCCCTAACCCTCTCCCTTCAGGGAGAGGGTTAGGGAGAGGGGGCGCCGGTCTGCACCTAGCCCCGATACAGGCTCGGACTCGCCCCACTCCAGCGCTGGAAGGCATGCCGGAAGCTGGCCGTCTCGCTATAACCTAACTGCTCGGCGATCAGGTAGATCGGCAGGTCGGTGTCCTTGAGGAGTTGCCGCGCACGGTCGAAGCGCACTTCATCGAGCACCTGTTGATAACTGGTGTTCTGCTGCTGCAGGTGGCGGCGCAGGGTACGGGTGGAGCGGTGCAGGTGGCGCGCCACGGTGTCCAGGCTGGCGGTGTCCTGCAGGTGGCTGGCCAGGTGCTCGCGCAACTGGTCGATCATGTCGCCGCGGCTGCTGAGCGTGGCGCTCATGCGCAGGCATTGCTGCACGCCGTTGTGGCAGCTGACCGGGTCGGCCAGTGGCAGCGGGCGATCCAGCAGGCCGGGGCTGAAGCACAGCGCGCTGGTTGGCGCGCCGAAATCCACCGGGCAGCCGAGGCGCTCGGTGTAGGTCTCCGCGTGCAGCGGCGGACGGTAGGCGAGCAGCAGCCGGCGCGGGCGCACCGATTCGCCGAGCAGGTCGCGGATCACCGTCAGCAGCGAGGTCAGGCACAGTTCGGTGTTGAACACCGTCAGCTCCGGCGCGTAGCGGTAGCCGTCGGCAGTCAGGTGCACCTCATCGCCCTGCGGCGTCAGCGCCAGGCGGAAGTAGGTACCCAGCAGCTCGGGAAAGGACAGCGCCAGTTGCAGCGCATCGCGCAGGGTGCGGCTGGCAAGCATGCTGTAACCCAGGATTCCGTAAGCCGAGACATGCATGCGCAGGCCCAGGTAGAGGCCCAGCGCCGGGTCGTGGTGGCAGTTGAGGGCGTTGGCGAAGACCCGCAGCTCCTGGGCGTGGGTGATCAGCTTTTCCGGTGTCAGCAGGTCCGCTTCGCCAATACCGCTGCCTTCCAGCAGCTTCGGGCGCGGCACGCCCGCGTGGTGCAGCACCTCGGTCGCCAGCACCACGGTGTGCAGGGTCGCCTGCTGGCGTTGTTCGGGGAGCAGATGCTGGGCCATCGATACGCCTCTTGTAGCCTCTTGCAAAAGAAACACAGGACAGACTTGCGCTAACCTGACTCTAGCCTGCCCGCAAGCTCTGGTGGCCTTTAAGTTTGGCTTCAGGCGCTGCTGCCAATCTGCCATGCCAACCCCACCCAGAGTCCTCCATGCGTCGTTTGCTCAAGCCCCGTCGTCTGTTCCTGCTGCTGGCGCTGCTTGCCTTGGCCATGCTGCTCGCGCTGGGCCAGAGCTTCCGCGTCTACGAGCGCGCCTGGTTCAAGTTCAACGAGTGGCGCCATGCTGCGCTGTGGCAGGACAAATCCATTTGGCTGCCCGACTACCGTGTCGTGCTGGAGGCGCAGCCGATCAAGGGGCTGGAGGAAAATGTCTCGGCGCTGACCTACGACCCGGATCGGCAGACCCTCTTCACCGTCACCAACAAGCAGAACGAGCTCGTCGAGCTGTCGCTCGAAGGCGAGGTGCTGCGCAGGATCGAGCTGCACGGTTTCGGCGATACCGAGGCGATCGAATACATCAGTCGCAACGTCTATGTGATCACCGACGAAACCCACCAGCGCCTGATCCGTGTTGAGCTGCGCGACGACACCAGGGAGTTGCGCATCGAAGACGCCCAGCAACTCGCCCTGGCCCTCGGGCGTGGCGGTAACAGTGGCTTCGAGGGGCTGGCCTACGACTCGGTCGGCAAGCGGCTGTTCGTCGCCAAGGAGCGCAAGCCTGTGCATATCTACGAAGTGCGCGGCTTCCCTTACGAGCAGTCCGAGCAGCCCATCGCCGTCCACGTGGTGGAAGACCTCCAGCACAATCGCAACCTGTTCGTCCGCGATCTTTCCAGCCTGCAGTACGACGAGCGCAGCGGCCACCTGCTGGCGCTGTCCGACGAGTCCCGGCTGGTGCTGGAGCTGAGCGCCGATGGTGAGCCGATCAGTTCGCTGTCGCTGCTGCGCGGCATGAGCGGCCTGCGTCGCAGCGTGCCGCAGGCCGAAGGTATCGCCATGGACGACCAGGGCACGCTGTACCTGGTGAGCGAGCCCAACCTCTTCTACGTATTCAAGAAACGCGAGGCGCACTGAGGGCGCCTCGCTGTCCCGCGATCAGAACTGCCACTGCACGCCGAGGGAATAGGACGCCTGGCTGCCCTCGCTGTGGGCGAAGCGCGAGTTGGCCTCGGCGAACACGCCCAACTGCTCGGTGACCGCCAGCAGGGCACCGGCCTGGGCACGGCCGAAGTCCTTGTCCACGCCGCCCAGGTCGGCGACGCGGGTGCGGCCATCGCCCAGGGCGGTCAGCGCGATGTCGTCCAGGCGGCCATCGGCCAATTCCCTCACCCAGCGCACGCTGGCGTACGGCTGCACGGCCATGCGGTTACCCAGCGGCAGCTCGCCGCGCAGGCCCCAGCCAAGGCTGGCTTCAACCGAGTCATAGTCCTGCTTCTCGTAGCCCAGCGCGGTGCGCAGGTCGTCATCCTCGTTGAAATCGTCGATCTTGTAGTGCACATAGTCCAGCCCGCCCTGTGGCCCGGTCTTGATGCCGGCGATGTCGAAGTCGTAACCGCCGTCGATCCGCGCGCCCCAGAACCAGGCGTTGGTGTCGCCGTCGATGCGCTGGTCGAGCAGCACCGGGCCGCTCTTTGCCTTCAGGTACACCGCGCGCTTGCTGTCGAAGTCCGCGTAGCCGGCGCTCAGCTCGCCGCCCAGCCAGGCCGGGCCGCCGTCGTTGAGCAGGCCGTAGAGGCCGAGCTGCCAGGTTTCCGCTTCCAGTCGTGCACTATGGTCGAGGTTGTCGCGGCTGCGCTGGAAGCTCAGGCTGCCGCCAACGGTCAGTGCCTCGCTGGCGCGATAATCACCCAGCAGGTTCACCCCGGCGCGGTGTGAGCGCGGGTCGCCGGGCATGTCGAAACCGCTCTCGGGGGTGGTTTCACCTTCCACGCCAACGGCGCCGTCGAAGCTGCCGACCGGGCGCGAGCTGCCCAGCAGGCTGAGCCAACGGCGGTCATGCAGGCGGGTCAGGGCCAGGTGCTGGCGCTGCAACTGGTCTTCCATCTGCCGCGCCATGGCGCCGCCGGAGGCGGTGGAGGCGAGCAGGTCGGCGTTGGTCAATTCCAGCACCAGGCGCGTGAGCAGGCGCGAGAAATCCCGCAGGCGCTGGTCGATGCGCTCCTGGCCGAAGGCGCCAGTGAGTACCTGTTCGTTGTCCAGCGCCGGATTGTGCCAGGTGGCGCCGCCGGGGATGGCGGGGTTGTCGGTCTGTTCGTAGCCGTCCAGGTCGCCCAGTTCCCAGTTGGTGGCTTCGATGAACAGCACCGGGACGTTCAGGCCCTCGAAGCTTTCCCCGTCGCTGCAGCAACCGGTACCCGCGGGGTATTCCTCGTTCAGGCCAGGGTTGGTGAACAGCGGGATCTTCAGCTCCTGGGCGATGCGCAGCAATTGGGCGCGGTAAGCGCCCAACGCAGGGTTGTCGACGCTGTTGAAGCCGGCGTGGGCGTACATCTTGTCGCCGGTGATCAGGCTGTCGAGGTTGATCATGCCCAGCAGGTTGCTGCGCTGTTCCTCACTGAGCGAAGCGACGTAGGCGCGCGAACCGCGCAGACCTTCCTCTTCGGCTCCAAAGCCGACCACTTCCAAACCGTTCTCCAGCTCGATGCCGCCCAGGTTGCGGGCGATCTCGGTCAGTACGGCTGCGCCTGAGCCATTGTCGTCCAGGCCCTGCAGGGTGGGGCGGCCGTAGTAGGTGTCATAGTGCGCGCCCAGCACCACGTACTGGCCGCTGCTGCCTGGGGCACTGGCGATGACGTTCTGCGAGCGGCGGTTGCCGGCCCAGGTGAAGTCCTGGATCTGCGTCTGGTAGCCGAAGCCCAGGCGCGACTGCATGAGCGCGGTGGCGCCGGCGAAGCTGGCGGTGCCACGGTAACGGCCGGGGTAATCGTTGATCAGGGTGTCGAGGGTGTCCTCGGCGTAATCCCCGTACTCATAGGCGCTGGCGTCGATCGAAAACGCGGCGCATCCCAGGCTGACCGCAACGGCTAAAGGTTTGAACACGGCACTTTCCTCTGTGTCGATTGGAATCGCATCGGTCTTCGATGCGTGCGCCGGAGGAAAGCAGGATGCAGGCCGGTTCGCCGGAGATGGGCGGAATTTGACGCGTCAGTGACCGAGGGTGTCGCGCCACTGTAACAATGTTGATACACGGCCGGCGACTGTGCCGGCCGTGCAAGGCGGCTGTGTGAGAACGCTCACCGAAACGGTGCGCGATCAGGTGTCGTCGCTGATCGGCGCATCCCCCGCGTAGCGTTTGACCGCCGCGATGCCGGCATCGGCGGTGGCCTTGCTGGCGTACATCTGGCTCTGCCCGACGACCTGGCCGTTGGTGGCCTTGAGCACGAAGTAGTGCTTGCCGTTGGTGGCGACCTTGACCTCGAAGGCACCTTCGCGCTGCGAGTTCTTGCGCACCGACTCGATGCCGTCGATGGCCGAGGTCTTGGCCTTGTACAGCTCGCTGGTCAGGACGATCTCGCCATTGCTGGCGTGCAGGTTGAAGTGGAACTGGCCATCACTGGCCTTTTTCAGATGGTATTTGGCGGCCATGCTGCGTCTCCGTTGGGGCTTGAGGTCATCCCAGCGTAGACGGCAGCAGAGGCTCTGGAAGGCGCCATCCGGCGGATGGCGCCTGAGGGTGTCAAACCTTGAGGGTCTTCACGCCTTCGGCGGTTCCCAGCAGCAGCAGGTCGGCCGGGCGGGCGGCGAACAGGCCGTTGGTGACCACGCCGACGATGTTGTTGATCGCCTCTTCCAGTTGCACCGGGCTGTCGATGCGCAGGTTGTGCACGTCGAGGATGATGTTGCCGTTGTCGGTCAGCACGCCCTCGCGGTACACCGGGTCGCCGCCCAGCTTCACCAGTTGGCGGGCGACGTGGCTGCGGGCCATGGGGATGACTTCCACCGGCAGCGGGAACTCGCCGAGGATCGGCACCAGCTTGCTGCCGTCGGCGATGCAGATGAACTTGCGGGCCACAGCAGCGACGATCTTCTCGCGGGTCAGTGCGGCGCCGCCGCCCTTGATCAGCTCCAGGCGCTCGTTGGTCTCGTCGGCGCCGTCCACATAGAACTCCAGCTCGCTGACGGTGTTCAGGTCGTAGACCGGGATGCCGTGGCCCTTCAGGCGCTGGGCGGTGGCTTCGGAGCTGGCCACGGCGCCGTCGAACTCGGCCTTGTGCTGGGCCAGCAGGTCGATGAAGAAGTTGGCGGTGGAGCCGGTGCCGACGCCAACGATGCTCTTGCTGTCGAGGTGCGGAAGAATGTGGTCGACGGCGGCCTGGGCCACAGCCTGCTTGAGCTGATCCTGGTTCATGGCGAAGGGTCTTCTTACCTGGAAGGGCGCAACGGCGCCGGAGAAAGTTCGAGTGGGCGGATTATAGCGGCCGATGACGCGCCGGTGTTGCGCCGCCGGGCAACTGTTCTGGTCGTTTCCGCACGGATTGTTCGGTGGCCCGCGCCGCGCCGGCTGGAGTAGACTCGCGATTCCTCGAAAAGCCGCCGATATAGCCCTTCCGATGCTCGAAAACTACGTCAAGAAGATCCTCACCTCGCGTGTCTACGACGTTGCCGTGGAAACGCCCCTGCAGCCCGCCCGCCAGCTCTCCGAGCGCCTGGGCAACCAGATTCTGCTCAAGCGCGAAGACCTGCAGCCGGTGTTCTCCTTCAAGATTCGCGGCGCCTACAACAAGCTGGCGCAGCTGAGCCCGGAAGAACTCGCCCGCGGCGTCGTCACCGCGTCCGCCGGCAACCACGCCCAGGGCGTGGCGCTGGCCGCCCGCGAACTGGGCATCAAGGCGACCATCGTGATGCCGCGTACCACTCCGGAGCTGAAGGTCCAGGGCGTACGCGCCCGCGGCGGCAAGGCCGTGCTGCATGGCGATGCCTTCCCCGATGCGCTGGCGCATTCGCTCAAGCTGGTGGAAGAGAAGGGTTACGTCTACATCCATCCCTACGACGATCCGGACGTGATCGCCGGCCAGGGCACCGTGGCGATGGAAATCCTCCGCCAGAACCCGGGCCGCATCGACGCGATCTTCGTGCCCGTCGGCGGCGGCGGCCTGATCGCCGGCATCGCCGCCTACGTCAAATACCTGCGTCCGGAGATCAAGGTCATCGGCGTCGAGCCGGACGACTCCAATTGCCTGCAGGCTGCCATGGCCGCCGGCGAGCGCGTGGTGCTCGGCCAGGTCGGGCTGTTCGCCGACGGGGTCGCCGTGGCGCAGATCGGTAAGCACAACTTCGAGCTGTGCAAGGACCATGTCGATGAAGTCATCACCGTCAGCACCGACGAGATCTGCGCGGCGATCAAGGACATCTACGACGACACCCGCTCCATCACCGAACCGGCCGGCGCGCTGGCGGTGGCCGGGATCAAGCGCTACGTCGAGCGCGAAGGCGTGAAGGGCGAGACCCTGGTCGCCATCGATTCGGGCGCCAACATCAACTTCGACCGCCTGCGCCACGTGGCCGAGCGCGCCGAACTGGGCGAGAAGCGCGAAGCGATCATCGCCGTGACCATCCCGGAGCGCCCAGGCAGTTTCAAGGCCTTCTGCGAGGCCATCGGCAAGCGCCAGATCACCGAGTTCAACTACCGCTACAACACCGACAGCGAAGCGCACATCTTCGTCGGCGTGCAGACGCACCCGGAGAACGACCCGCGCGCGGCGCTGGTGCAGCAACTGCAGGAGCAGGGCTTCCCGGTGCTGGACCTGACCGACAACGAACTGGCCAAGCTGCACATCCGCCACATGGTCGGCGGCCATTCGCCGCGGGTTTCGGGCGAGCAGGTGTTCCGCTTCGAATTCCCCGAGCGTCCCGGCGCGCTGTTCAACTTCCTCAACCGCCTGGGTGGCCGCTGGAACATCACCCTGTTCCACTACCGCAACCACGGCGCCGCCGACGGTCGCGTGGTGGCGGGCCTGCAGGTGCCGGAGGATGAGCGCCACCTGGTGTCGGCCGCACTGGAAGAGATCGGCTACCCCTACTGGGACGAAACGGACAACCCGGCCTATCGCCTGTTCCTCGGCTGAGGTCAGGCAGAGGCGGCGCGACTGCTGCTAGGCTTGTCGGAAAGCCGCATCGATCACAGGGACTTGAAATGGAAAGCCTGCAGACCTTCCGCATCCTCCACGGCATCGCCGCAGTGCTGCCGTTCCTGGCCATCATCGGCCTGGCCTGGTACGGCTGGCGCAGCTGGCGGAGCGGCGACGCCGGGTTGATCGCCAAGGCGCTGCAGCGCATCGGCCTGATCGGCTGGGGGGTGGGCGCCCGCCGGGGGCGCCGTGCGCAGCAGCCCCGCCGCCGCAGCAATCAGGCGGACCAGCATGCCCGCGGCATTGGGAATTACCTGAGCCAGCGTGTCCGCCGTCACGGCGGTCTCAGAGGGCA
>OGQD01000264.1_pt1 | contig 42806 bp, 40 predicted proteins | sample 1553091 | NCBI WGS metagenome assembly OGQD01 (sample SAMEA2580290, study PRJEB22360) | human gut metagenome | biome: human gut; feature: human-associated habitat; material: faeces | place: Denmark | collected 2008/2010
GGAGCCCATTTCTGCTCAAACCAAAGTCCGTACGCAACAATCCTTTGAATATAAACAGAGATGTTACAATTATTCCGGGTAAAGTATAAGGATGACTGGCATTGATGCCGTAAAGCGATAGGCTTATATTACTTAAAAAAGGAGCAATCATTAAAAAGATTACGGCAAAAGAACCCCCGATCAGAAAGAACCATAAAAATATTTTGATCCAGAGTGGCAATAAACTTCTTCTTCGTACATTACCCTGCGTTTCAAACTCTTCAAAAGCTGACTTTTCTTCCATTCTTTATTCGTATAATCTATTCCTCTGCAAAAAACGCATTTGAACTTCCGATCCAGATCGCATCCTTTTTATTAAAATCTACATTTACCATGGCTGCTTTAGTCATTCTGCCCAGATTTTCCAGTAGAATAGGACGTTCATCGTTTTCGCGCCAAATGTATAATAATCTGATCTCTGCTTTTGAAAACTCTCCGTTGATATCTTCAAAAATCGGCTCATAGTTTACCTTTCTCTGCAAAATATAGTTTTCTTTATCCTCAATAGCATCTGTAATTTCCTTAGTCGGATTTAGATTGACTCCGCTTCCTGCAAAAGAAAATAAAGGTTTTAAAACAAAATTTTCAAGGTTTTCACTTTCCGGGAATTCATGCAGGAAATAGCTTTTCGGAACAAACTGATGCTGTAAAAGCGGAAGGAGGAATTTAGAAATTTTAAAAAACCAGTTCGGATGCGTAACCCAGGTTACATCAACATCTTCACGGAAATCAAATTCAGTTTTCAGATCCGGAATTCTGTCTAATTCGTCGAAAATAACACGGTTGTAAATTCTTCTGATCTCTGTTAATTTTCCATCGTTTTCGTAGAATAGTTTTCTTCCTTCTTTTTTCACTTTGGTTAAACAAACTGTTTTTATTCCCAGTAATTTTTCAGTCAGAACAAAATCAATGGCAGTTTTTTGCTTTTCAGGATAAATTTCAAGAAGAATTACATTTTCGGGATTTTCATCACCCAGAAGTAAATCCTTCATGTAATTTTTAAAATCATCATGAGGCATTTTATTTTGCAGCTCCGAAAGAAAAGGGTAGACATCACAGAATGTCTGCTCAAAAACTTTCTGAAATGCATACAAAGAAGGGAAAGCTTGAAGTTCGATCAACTGAGGTTCAATCTCGCCGTTTTCACTCTTGCAGATCCCGAAATCTATGGTGAAAAAGTGAGGTTGCTTCGTGTCATTGGGAACTCTGCAGTTATCAGGAATCGCTTTTTGTAGAGTTTCTTCAGGAAGATTCTTAATCTGGCTAATAATGCTTTCGCTGGCGTCAATAAGTTTAGATTCAAATTCTTTTGTTAAAAATAAAGGACTTTCGGAAATTCTGAATCCGGTTTCCAGACCACTTTTCTGTTCTAAAATTTCTTTAAACTGATTGTATTTTTCCTGAGAAAATTCCTGATTAAATTGCTTTCTGTATTTTGGAATCATAATTCTTTTTCTTTTTGTGATTTAAAAAATCGGACAGTTTCTGTGTCCGATTTTTGTATTGATATTTTCGTTTTATTAAAAATTTAAGCCATTGCTTCTGCCTGCTTCAAAACGTTTTTTTTTGCAAACTGTAAAAATCTCGGTAGAATCTGAGCCTGAGTAAGGATGATTTTATCTTCATCATCCATTCTGTCCACGGTTTCAAGATACTTTTCCATTCCGAAATTTTCAATCATCGCCTGCTTGTTCTTTTCGTCTTTCAGATTTTCAATCATGCCTGCAGGATTTGCTTCCGGATGAAACTGTGTTCCGAATATTTCCTCCGAAAAACGGATTGCCATCACCGCTCTTTCCAGATTGATGTGTGGGCGGAATTTTTCAATAGCCACGATTTTCATACCCAACTCCTCAAAACGGTCATGATCCGGCTCAATAAACTGATACGCTCTGGAATCTACTGCATAGAAAGGATCGGGAAGGTTTTTAAATAAAAATTCCTGTTCTCCTTCCTCGGTTTTATGAACCGGCATTACGCCGAAAGAATACGATTTCCTTTTGCAGATATTTCCAAGTTTCCAGTGGATACTTGCCAACTGAAAAGAATGACAGATCAGGAACAGATACTTTTTGTCGTCGCTGTACTGGTTATGTTCAAAAACATTATCCAGAAACTGAGCAAATTTATCTTCCCATTCAAGACCTTCTCTGTGCGGATCTCCCGGACCTCCCGAAGAAATAAAAATATCGAAATCCTCTACATTGGGCATTTCATTTTTAAATCTCACATCGAATGTTTCAATGCTTACGTTTTCCTGAGCACAGCTTAGCTTAAATGCTTCAGAAATTTCTTTAATATTTTTAAAACCCTGATTCACATGATTGTTGTTCATGTCCAGCAAAGCAATTCGAATATCATTCATACGACTTCATATTTTTTACAAAGTTACCAAAAAAATTATGAAGCGGTTTCTCCATGTGTGATGCCGTACTCAGTTTCTGAGATCATATAATCCACAACTTTCGTAAGGTCTCCGGTTTCATTGAAGACTTTAAGCTGTCGGTCTGCTCCGGTTCCGTTTTCAAGAATTGTCCATGCGTATTCCACCTCTTTTCTGCATCCTAATTCGTCCACCACATCATCAATAAACTCAAGAAGTTCCTTTAAGAGATCAGGATAAGGCACAGATTCTTCTTTTCCGAAATCAATCAGATGAGCTTCAATTCCACTCTTGGAAGCGCGCCATTTGTTTTCATTTAGCAATAATCTTCTGTAGCTTCTGAAACTTAAATTCTGCTGATGAAGTTTGTAGATTTTTGCAACCAAAGCCTGCATTATGGCAGCCAGACAAACGGTTTCATCAATTCTCATCGGCATATCGCAGATTCTGAATTCGATTGTAGGGTAGAACGGGTGAACTCTGAGATCCCACCATATTTTTTTAGCATTATCAATGGTTCCTGTCTTTACCAAAAGATCTACATAACTGTCGAATTCCGCCAGAGAATTGAAAAAACTCGGAATTCCGGTTCTTGGGAATTTTACAAAAATTTCCTGTCGGTAAGACTTAAAACCTGTATTTCTTCCGATCCAGAAAGGTGAATTCGTCGATAAGGCATAAACGTGCGGAAGGAAATACCTCATCACATTCTGTATTCTTACGCCTTCTTCGCGATTTGGGATTCCGATATGAACATGAAGTCCGAAAATTAAATTTCCTCTCGCCACATCACCCATGTCGTCTACAATTTTAATGTAACGCTCTCCGTTTGTAATGGTGTTGTGTTCCCAGTTAGAAAAAGGGTGCGTTCCGCCGCCGGAAACTCTCAGTCCCTGTTCATGGGCGGTTTTTATAAGATGTCTTCTTAAATTCGTTAATTCGGCTTTTGCCTCCTGAATATTCTGGCAGATGCCTGTTTCCATTTCAATCATGGATTCATGCATTTCATGCTTTAAATTTTCACTTAAAACAGCTTTTCCGCCTTCAATAATTTTCGAAACATGAGAGACCAGATCCCGGCTCTCAACATCAATAATCTGATATTCTTCTTCGATTCCAATAGTAAATTGATGCATTTTTTTTCGTGCTTTTTGTTGATATTCTTATTTTACAGAATCTTTTACGAAAGTTCCCCAAGAGATGTTGGGTTTTCCCGGAACATATTCTTTTGCTTTTTCGATCGCTAATTTGGCTGCGTGTTCTACGATCCATGCAAAATTTTCTTCTCCTACAGAATTTTTGTCTGCATCCGGAGCCGGATTACAGAAGTCGATTGCATAAGGAATTCCATCTCTTATGGCGAATTCTACCGTGTTGAAATCGTAGCCAAGCGCTTCATTCATTTTGATGGTGTAGTCGTGAATTGTTTTTAATAATTTCTCCAGTTCTGCACCCTGCGTCTGATGTGTAGTTGCATATCTCAGATGATGAGGATTTCTCGGCTCATAAGGCATGATATGAACATATTTTTTACCTAAACAGTATACTCTGTAATAATCGTCAAAGATAATTTCTTCCTGCACCATCATTACCAGTTGCTCGGTTTCGCTTAATTTTGTCCAAAGATCTTCAGGATTTTCCACGCGGTATACATTTCTCCATCCGCCTCCGTCATGCGGTTTCATGTACGCAGGAAAACCTACATAATCGAAAATATAATCCCAGTCGTGAGGGAATTTCAGGTTTCTGAAAGAGGTTTCTGAAGTGTTTGTCGGTCTTTCGTGAGACGGAAGCAAAACTGTTTTCGGAAGCGGAATTCCCAGTTTCGTCATCAAAGCGTTATTAAAAAACTTTTCGTCTGCGCTCCACCAGAATGGATTGTTGATGACATAGGTTCCGTTCAATGCTGCATTTTTCAGGTACGCTCTGTAAAAAGGAACATCCTGCGAAATTCTGTCGATAATTACAGCATATCCGTAATCTGCACCCTGTTCAAGTTTATCAATATGTACAGGTTCTGCGATGATTTCTCCACCTCCCAATTCGTTAACTTTATCAATAAACGCCCAAGGAAACGTATCTTCCATACCGAATAGAATTCCTACTTTTTTTGCCATAAATGTATTTTTTAATGTTGTATTTTAATGTTAAATTTAAATTATTTTTAAGAGAAAAAGGTTCCGATAAAAGTTGGGAAAACCATCCTCCAAAGCGGCCAGTCGTGATTAATCCACTTTCTTTCATCATACCAGAAATCAATACCTTTTGAAGCTAAAATTTCTGCCATTTCCACGTTTTTATCTTTGCAGATATCTTCATCCGAAGTGCTTAAAACAATATGCATATGTTTGTATTTCCATGCTTCATCATTTCTCACAAATTCACGCGGACAGTTGAAATAAACCAGCTCATCGGAATAGCCGTCCATAAAATTTCTGATGCTGAATGCTCCTGACAGACAGAACAGATGCGAGACAACGTCCGGAAAACGGAAAGCAAAATTAGCCGCATGATATCCTCCGAAACTGGCTCCCGCTACCGCAACGCGGTGCGTCTTATGAATTTTCTGAACGTAAGGAACAAATTCCTGAATCAGAAACTGAACATATTTTTCATAATTTTTAATCCTTTGCTGAGGAGAAATATTGTTGTCATAAAAACTCCATCCGTCTATGGTCTGAACATTGTAAAGTTTAACTTTTCCCTGCTCTATAAACCAATTGATGCTTCCGTTAAGATGAAAATCATGGTTTTGGGTATATTGTCCCTGTGAAGTCGGAAACATGATGATCGGGTAACCGTAATGTCCTGTAACTTCCACTTTAAGACTTGTTCCTAGTATATGTGAATAATAATCTGTATGCTCTATCTGTGGCATTTTTTTTTCGTATTTGGGTTTAATCAGTAAATTGATAATAAGGTCTGCCTTTTCATTCTCCTGATTTAATGATTTCTAAATTAGGGATTTAAAAAGGATTTTAGGGTAAACTTAATTTTATAAAATCAATAATTTCTTGATGTTAATTTCTCTTTTTAAATTATGACATAGGTTTGTCTTTCGGCGGAAGAATATTCAGTAATTCAGCATGAATTTTTTCTGCTGCCGTGTCTAATCTTTCCTGAACGATTACCGAATCTTTCGATTTGTAAACGATTCCGACATGATAATCTATCGGTAAGAATTTTACCGCCTCTTCACATTCAAACTGATTGTAATCCGGCTCTTTGTCTTTAATTAAAGCGACAATAAGCCCTGAATAATATCCTGTAGGTTTAGAAACCTCATAATTTTTTCCTCTTAATAAAGCATCTTCAATTTTCGCCCATTCTCTCCAGATGTTAATGTTGCTAGATGCTTCCACGAGATCCGGAATATGCGCTCCACCTACTCTTGAAGAAGTTTCAAGAAAATAATATTTCCCGTCGTCTTTGCTGCGGATAAATTCTGTGTGTGTTGCTCCGTTAATCAGACCAAAATTTGATAAAACTTTCGAGTTTACCTCTTCAAGAGCCTTAAATTCATCAGAATATCTTCCGAGCGTTTTTGTTCTGAAAACACCTCCTTCATGGGAAACCTCCATCGGAGGTGCCAAATATTTTGAAGCGGAAGTGAAAACGATTTCTTTGTTAAAAGTAAGACTGTCTACATGATAAACATCTCCCGGTTTGAAGCTTTCCAGAAGAAACAGGTGACGTTCTTCACCTAAATTATCAAGCGCCTTCCAGAGATCTTCTTTGGAATTCAGTTTTTTAATTCCTGAAGCAGAGGCTTCGGAACGTGGCTTTAAAACCCACGGTGCGGGAACCTGATCTACAAAATGATTAACCTCATCATTATTAAAAACTGCCGTAAATTCAGGAACATTAATTCCGGAATCTTTTGCTTTCTGTCGCATGGCAAGTTTATCCCTGAAATAGCGGTGTGTAGTCTGTCCCATCCCCGGAATTCTGAATGTTTCGCGGATAAGCGCCGCTTTTTCCACATCATAATCGTCCAGAGCAATAACGGCGTGTACTTTTCTGGTCTGCATCAGATGGGAAAATCCCTGCACGAGATGATCCAGATTCCAGACAGAAGGCTTTACTTCAGGCATATAGAATACCTCATCGATGGCATGCCACGGCCAGTTTTTTTCTTTAAGATTTTCGGATGTTACTAAAATTATTTTATTACCGAGTTTTTTCATTTCATCCATGAAATCATAACCCTTGTAATAGCACGAAATACATACTATTGTTTTCTCCTCCATACAATGTTTTTTAGCTTTTGATGAACTTTCAAAAATAAAAACGTTTTTTTATTAATTATTTAATGTTAAAAATTAAAATATTGTGCGCTTTTGAAAATTCTATTTCAATTATACAGAGAATTTTTGTAATAAACTAATTTTTAGTGATAATTTTCGATTAAATTGGCTAATAATTGCACTCCAAATCCCGTTGCAGCCTTTTCTTTGGCATAACCTACATTTCCGAACGCCACTCCGGCAATATCAAGATGCGCCCATTTAGGATGGTTTTCAATGAATTGTTCTAAAAATTTAGCCGCAATAATGCAATCTCCGATAGGTTTCATCGAAATGTTCTTAATATCTGCCACATCCGACTGGATATCGTCTTTCCAGACATCCCAAAGCGGTAAATTCCAAAGTCTCTGATTGGTTTTATCGCCGGTTTTTATCAAAAGATTTTTCAATTCTTCATTGTTGGAAAACAGAGCGCCACACGTATCGCCAAACATTCTTACGGAACTTCCCGTAAGCGTGGCAAGGTCGATCAGAAAGTCAGTTTTGAAGTTTTTCGCCATATAGGAAAGTCCGTCGGCGAGAATCATTCTGCCTTCCGCATCGGTATTGAGTACCTCAATTGTTTTTCCGTTGTAAGCCGTAATAACATCACTCGGAAGAAAGGCATTTTCAGAAATAGCATTGTCGGTAATAGGTAAAATAGCAACAATATTGACAGGAAGCTGCATTTCTGCTGCATAAATCAGCGTTCCCAAAACGGCTGTTGCGCCGCCCATATCCGATTTCATATAATGCATATTGTCCGGATTTTTCAAAGAAATTCCTCCTGTGTCAAACAATACACATTTTCCGACCAAGCCGAAAGTGACTGCATTTTTAACATTGGTTTTGTATTCAATAATGGTGAACGCTGCGTCATAAGCACTTCCCTGATTAACTGAAAGATAAGCTCCCAAACCAAGTTCCTCACACTTTTTCCTGTTAAAAGAAGTATATTTTAAATCATATTTTTTAGCTAAATTTTTTAAATATAAACTGAAAGTATCCGGTTTTTTAAGATTGGCGGGTTTGTTCAGCCATTCCTGACAGGCGGTCTGTCCGTTGCTCAATGCTTCAGCTTTTTTGCCGATGGTGTCTAATTTTTTCTGGCTTAAATTTTCAAAATGAAGCTCAAATTTAGCATTCCAGAACGCATGCGTTTTTTCGAAAGGATAGTTGTAAGTTCCTATTAATAAACCCTTTGCAAATTCTTCAAACTGCCTCTCGTTCAAACAGTCGGCTATAACTAATGTCGGGACAGGCTGTACTTTTCCTTTCTGCGTCTGGGAAAACTTCACGGCAACCTGCTGAATTTCAAAATTCTGCAAAGTAGATTTTCCGATACCTATAAAATACGTTATTCCTTCCTCATGGGCATTCACGAAAACTTCATGCTTTTTACCCATAAAGAAAGTTGAAATGTTTTTATTGAAATTTTTGCTGGTTTTCGTCCATTCTTCTTCTGTGAAAAGATGAAAAACCTGCGTATAATTTTTATTTTTTTTGTTGATTAATTTCATAATTTTAATTTTTAATGCTTTCCTGATGTGGTTTTACTTCCACCGGGTTTTCTGTGTTGTTATAATAGAGCCATTCAATCGCTCGCGGGAATTCCTGCGACCAGTAAAATTCGCTGTGCGTACCTTCCGGATTGATGCTTGTTCTGAATTCAAAATCGAAAAGATTCTTTTTCTCCCAGCGTTTTAAATATTCTTCAAAAATGTGAATTCTTTTTACCATTTTCGAACCTTCCTGACCGCCTCCGTAAAGATAGATTTTCGTTTTAAAAGGAACTCTGAAGCTCATCATCGGGAAATTGTTGTTCGGTTCCACCCAAAGTGAAGGCGAAAATATTAACAGTTTGGAGTAGACTTCAGGATAAAGAAAACCGCTGTAAATACTGATGAGTGCGCCGAGAGAACTTCCTCCAATCCCGGTGTTGTCACGATCTCTTTTGGTGCGGTAAGTCTGGTCAACATAAGGTTTCAAAGTATCTGTAATGAAACGGATGTATTTTTTACCTTCCGATCCGTTCGCGACGTTGTCGTTATCAAAAATATACTCTTTAATTCTTTCTTCGCTTCCGTGTTCTACCGCAATAATGATGACATCTCCACGACCGTATTCTGAGAGAATGGAAAGCTTTTTATCGATTTCCCAGTTTCCGTAGCCGCTTCCTTCATTAAATAAATTCTGTGCATCCTGAAGATACAGAACAGGATATTTTTTGTCTGAAACATAATAATCATAGGGTAGAAGCGCCCATATTTTTCTGTAGCGGTCTAACTGCGGAATGTAGAATTCCTCCGAAATAATTTCTGCAATCGGAAAATATTCATCTTTAAAAGGTCCCCAGTTCAATCGCCATTTCTCAACAATATCCGATGTTTTTCCTGCTGCTTTTGAAGCTTTTTTATTAGGAGTAATGCTTCCGTACTTGTCGAGTTCTACATTTTCCCAGCCTCCTTTTGTAAATTTATACTCTACAATATCCGGCAAAAGGGCATCATCAATTTCGATAAAATAGTTTTGGGTGTCTTTTTGTGTAAGTTGAAAGTTGTAGTCTTTCGGGTTCCAATTGTTGAAATTTCCTGTGATATAAACAGTTCTTTCATCACTTTCTGCTGTATAAAGTTCAAACTTCATCCGTGTTTTTCGTAAAATTAAAGCCTAAATTTATAAAAAATCTTTTTATGACAAATAATTTTAAAACGATAAACACTGAATAAAAAAGCGTTATATTTGATAGAAACAAGTACTGCAAAGAGTTTAACATAATAATTTATTCAAAATTTATTAATGATTATTGCAGATATTTTTTGTAGTTTCAAGAAAAATATAAAAATTAAATCAAAACCGTGATGAATTCGGTTAAAACATATACTCTTTTTACGGATCAGGATGTTTACCTTTTTAAAGAAGGTAAGCATTACAAGCTGTACGATAAATTCGGCGCACATTCCGCTGAAAAAGATGGGGTGAAAGGAGTGTATTTCTCTGTCTGGGCTCCCAATGCCAAAAAAGTTTCGGTAATCGGAAATTTCAACAACTGGAATCATAAAGATCATATTCTGTTTCCGAGATGGGACGAATCCGGAATCTGGGAAGGCTTCATTGCAGGTTTAACATGGGGAACTTTGTATAAATATGCTATTGAAACGCCGCGTGGAGAAATTTTAGAAAAAAGTGATCCTTATGCTTTGAGCTGGGAACAGAATATTCAGGCAGCCTCATTGGTTTCCACCACATGGTACGAATGGAAAGATAAAGACTGGCTGGAAAACCGCTGGAAAAAAAATACGTTAAATGCTCCTTTGTCGGTTTATGAGCTCCATTTGGGATCCTGGGTAAGAGAAGGAGACGATCCGAAAAAGTTTCTGAATTACCGCGATATCGGGAAAAAACTCGTTCCTTATATTAAAGAAATGGGCTTTACCCATGTAGAATTTATGCCGGTGATGGAATATCCTTACGATCCGAGTTGGGGATATCAGATTACAGGTTTTTACGCAGCGACTTCACGTTTTGGTTCACCACAGGATTTAATGTCTCTAATTGATGAGCTTCATCAGAATGGCATTGGTGTGATTTTAGACTGGGTTCCTTCGCATTTTCCGGGTGATGCAAATGGTTTGCACAGATTTGACGGTTCTTACCTGTACGAACATGAAGATCCCAGAAAAGGCTTTCATCCCGACTGGAAATCATACATTTTCAATTATGGAAGAAATGAAGTTAAATCTTTTCTGATTTCGAATGCCATGTTTTGGCTGGAACGCTATCATGCAGACGGATTGCGTGTTGATGCAGTAACCTCGATGCTTCACCTCGACTATTCCCGAAATGAAGGAGAATGGGAACCGAACATTTACGGAGGAAATGTAAATCTCGAAGCGAAAGCGTTCTTGCAGGATTTTAATACCGCTGTTTATAAAGAGTTTGGAGACAATATCATTACCATTGCAGAAGAAAGTTCAGATTTTCCTATGCTTACAAAGCCTGTTCATGACGGCGGAGTAGGATTTGGAATGAAATGGATGATGGGATGGATGCACGATACGCTGGATTATTTTAAAGAAGAACACGAAAACAGAAAGTTTCATCACCATAAATTAACTTTCGCTTCCATGTATATGTATAATGAAAATTATATGATGCCTTTGTCGCATGATGAAGTGGTACACGGAAAAGCGAGTCTCATCTATAAAATGAAAGGTGATGAATGGCAGAAATTTGCCAATCTTCGCGCTTTATATGTATATATGTTTACACATCCCGGAGCAAAACTGCTTTTTATGGGCGATGAATTCGGGCAGACCAGTGAATGGAATTTTAAGCAGAGTCTGGATTGGCATTTGCTGGAATATCCTGTTCATAAAGGTTTGCAGACGTTGGTGAAAGATCTTAACCATCTTTACAGATACGAGACGGCTTTCTATGAAAATCAGTTCAGCAGGGAAGGCTTTGAATGGGTGGAAGCAGATGATCTGAAAAATTCCGTGTATGTCTATTTGAGGAAAGGAAAGAAAAAAGATGATGTTTTTATGGTGATTCTCAATCTGAAGCCTGAAGTTCTGGATTATAAAATTGGGGTGAATGCAGCGAGTCATTGGGAGATTATTTTCAATTCTGATGATGAACGGTATTCGGGAAGTGGTTATAAGCCTGAAATTTTCAGTGAACAGTATGAGGAATACATGAATCACCAGAAATCGATCAGCGTAAGTCTGCCGCCGCTTTCAGGGATTATTTTGAAAAGAAAAGACAAAAAGTACAATAAGCATAACAGAATCAAACAACATAAAAAGCAATGATTCAGTTATTAGAAATTTTAGGAAAAGACTATGAAAGTCTTAAGGATGTCATTATAAGGACGGATTTCGACAGTGAAACTCTGGAGTCGTTTTCGAAAGCCGGAATTAATGCTCCTGTAAGCGATGGAAAATTCAATGGAGATTTATATTTTTTTACTTTTAAAATTGAAAAATATAAAATAGAGTTTCTAAGAAACAAGATTTGTCAGATTGATTTCATTGAAGATAAAAATAAAACTCTGGAAATCATAGATTATCTTAGAACAGTAAAGGATTTTGAGTTTAAGTTTATCAGCAGACAGCAGGTTGAAGAAACGGAATGGGAAATAATGGATGACAATACAGAAGAGGAGAGTTTCACGGAATTCAAGAGAAAGCGTTTTGAATTTGATCCTTCTTCCCAATTTGATGCGAATAATATAGATAAATACAGCTTATTGCTTTTCGGTCAGATGATGTAAACATTATAATCAAAGAAGAGTTTACAGAAAACAGATCTTTTTTTGTATTTGAGATTTATAAATCCCCGAATATCGAAGATTTTAATTAAGATATAAATAATAAACGAGAGAGAAAAAATGATCATTTATCATCTAAGTACGGAATGTTATCCGGTGGCAAAAGTAGGCGGTTTGGCAGATGTGGTGGGAGCTTTACCAAAATATCAGAATAAAATTAAAGATATTGATGCGAAGGTGGTTATGCCTTGGTACAACAAATCTTTCGTGCATGATCATGAGTTTGACATAGTTTTTGATGGCTTCATTCACCAGGGTCCAAGTATGCTTCAGGTACAGGTTTTAAAGGAAAAAACCAATGCTTTGGGCTTTGAGCTTTTTATGGTAAGAATTCCGGGACTTTTGGATAGAAATAATCCTTACGGATATTCGGATGAAAGTTTTCAGTTTTTAGCTTTTCAGCACGGAGCGCTTCATTGGCTGAGTGCGATGGGAATCCGACCGGATGTTTTGCATTGTCATGATTATCACACAGGACTGGTTCCTTTCATGATTGAGCATTGCCCTGAATTTTCATTTTTAAAAGGCGTAAAAACCATCGGAACCATTCACAATGGTGAATATCAGGGAATGATGAGCTGGGAAATGGCGAATTATATGCCGTCATTCGATCAATATAAATGGGGATTGCTGGACTGGAACGGAGTCATAAATCCTTTGGCAAGTATGATTAAATGTGCCAATGCTTTTACAACTGTTTCGCAGGGGTATCTTGAAGAACTTTTTGTAAGTTTCAGAGGTCTGGAAAGCCTTGTTCGTGATGAATTCGGGAAAGCCTACGGAATCATTAACGGAATTGACACGGAAGTCTGGAATCCGGAAACCGATCCGATGCTGGATTTTAATTTTAACGTTAAAAATGCCATTGCCCAGAAGAAAAAGAACAAAGAAAGACTATGTAAAGAATACGGCTTGAAGCCGGAACTTCCGTTGTTTGCCTTCATCGGAAGATTTGCCACAGAGAAAGGAGCAGATTTTCTTCCCGATGTGGTCTGGAAAAGCATTAAGCAGAGTTATGGTGCTTTAAATATCATGATTTTGGGATCCGGAAATTCTTATATTGAAAATAAACTGAAAGAGTACGACTATGTTTACAGCAATTTCGCTCTGGATCTTGGATATAAGGAACATCTTTCCCATAAAATATACGCTTCGGCGGACTTTTTGCTCATGCCGTCGAGAGTGGAGCCATGCGGTCTTAACCAGATGTACTCCATGAGATACGGAACCGTTCCGATTGTGCGGTATACAGGAGGGTTAAGAGACACGGTGGAAGATGTTTCCACAGGTGGAGCGGGAATTAATTTTACGTTTCCGGGAGTAGACGATATTATCCATGCAATGAACAGAGCTTTATTGGTTTACAATAAAAAAGGTGAAATGGAAAATTTAATTCGTGCTAATATGAATTTTGACTTTGCATGGGAAAAATCAGCCGAAAAATACATAGCTTTATATAAGAATTAAATCGTGAAAAAGCTGTATTTTCTATTTGCAATAATAATTGTTCTTTCATGTCATGAAAAAGAGGAAACGATGATCCATAAAGATGGATACTATTGGTTTTTAACTTATGGATTTCCAGATTTTCAGAGAGAAGAATTTGAAAAAACAGTTAACAAGAAATGGAAAATAAAAACAGTAAGGGTTGCTGGATGCGTAGTTACCCAAGAATTGATGGACAGTGTAAGATCTGAAAATAAAAAAACAAATCTAGCTCTTCAAAAAAGATATGGCAAGAACTGGAAAGATTTATATGATAAAGATATTCAGGATTATACAATGAAACAAGTGGACATCATGGATGTTTTAATCACCAATAAAGTATTCAGAAAAGAACTGGCTAAGCATAAGATTGAGATTGATAATGTAGATAAAGATGCTGAAGAGTTGGGCAGACCGGATTTTTATAAAGTAAATATTAACAAAATATATCCTGAAAACGGGATTGCATTTACAGTAAATGTAGATTTAATAAACAGAACAGTAAACCTAATAAAATAAAACGCAAGATAAACTATGAATCGCAATGTAATTTCCATTGTTTTAGGAGGAGGTAGAGGAACCAGATTGTTCCCACTTACGTATTCAAGATCCAAACCGGCTGTACCCATCGCGGGAAAATACAGATTGGTGGATATTCCTATTTCCAACTGTTTAAATTCAGGATTAAATAAAATTCTGGTTCTAACGCAGTTCAATTCAGCTTCATTAAATTCCCATATCAAAAATTCTTATCATTTTGATATTTTCAGCAAAGGTTTTGTAGATATTTTGGCTGCGGAACAGAACGTTGAAAACGACAGTTGGTATCAGGGAACCGCAGATGCAGTGCGCCAGTCGATGAAGCACCTTGAAAAGTACGATTATGATTACATCCTGATTCTTTCAGGAGACCAGTTGTACCAGATGGATTTTAGGGAAATGCTGAATTTTCATATTGAAAAAGGCGGCGATGTAACCATTGCCACCATTCCGGTGAATGCAAAAGATGCTACAGGTTTCGGAATTTTAAGTTCGGATGACGAAGGCAATATCACTTCGTTTGTGGAAAAACCGGGATATGATCTTTTAGAAGGATTAAAATCTGAAGTTTCGGAAGAAAATAAACACGCCGGAAAAGAATATCTGGCTTCCATGGGAATTTACATTTTTACGAAAAGCATTTTGAAAAAGATGTTTGATGAAGGAGCAGGAGATGATTTCGGAAAGGATATCATTCCGAATTCCATTGGAAAATACACAACATTAAGCTATCAGTATGAAGGGTACTGGACGGATATAGGAACCATTGAATCCTTCTACGAAGCCAATCTGGATCTTTGTCAGGATTTTCCTAAGTTCAATTTATTTTCCTCTTCGCCTGTCTTTACACGCGCAAGAATGCTTCCACCATCAAAAGTAAACGGTTCTTATGTAAGCAAAGCTGTTTTTGGGGACGGGTGCATCATTCTGGCAGATAAAATTGAAAATTCTGTCATCGGAAACAGAACCAGAATAGACAAAGGAAGTACGATTGTAAATTCTTATGTGATGGGAGCCGATTTTTATCAGGATACCACAGAAATTGTGAAGAATGACAGAAACGGACAGCCGAACATGGGAATCGGGAAGTATTGCTATATTGAGAAAGCCATTTTGGATAAAAACTGCTACATCGGCGATAATGTGAGAATTATTGGTGGAAAACATATTCAAGACGGAGATTACGGAACACATTCTGTACAGGACGGAATTATCGTGGTGAAAAAAGGAGCGGTTATAAAACCGGGAACTCATATTGGTTAAAAGACTGGATGTTTGAAGCTGGAAGAGGGAAGATATTGAAGTTTAACTTAAATTAATTTTAATGATAAATATGGTTTTCGGTGAAGATAATTTTCAAAACTAAACCATCATAACTAAACTTCCAACATCACTTCCTCTATCTTCCATCCCAAAATAATTAAAACAGAGTGATCAGCATATTGGTCACTCTTATTATTTTCTATATTTTTGTACAATGCGTTTTTTTAAAATCATAGCGGTAATTATTGTCTTGCTGATCGGAGCTTATTCGGCTTCGATGTATTATTTTGTGGATGAAAGCAAAGATTTCAAAATAGAAAAGGAGATCGATTATCCTTTGGAAAAAGTCTTTTTACAGTTCAATAACCTGCAGCATTTTACGCGATGGAATAATTTCTTTACAAGTTCTCAGTCTATTGATATCGATTATTATACGCCGTATGAAGGACAGGGAAGTTCCATCAGCTATGTAGATCCTAAGAACGATACGGATGGCGAAATGTTTATCCGTTACGAAAACCCGAATAAATCTCTAAGATATCAGCTTTTTGAAGAAAAAAATGAAAGCCCGACTGTTGTCGACGTTAAATTTAAAGCGGTGTCCGCTGAAAAAACCAAAATTACCTGGGTTGTTCATACCCCTAAACTTTCTGTTTTAAGAAGAGTTGAAAATTTCTGGACCGAAGACCGTTTTGCCGAAAACATCAATAAAAGTATGGCAAATCTTAAAAATGTTTTAGGAAATAAAGTGGAAAAAGACAATCAGATGGCTTCAATAAAATACGACAGTCTGATGGTTGAAAATGAAGAAGAAAAATTATTGCTGGGAATAAACGTAAGTACTTCCAATAAAAAAGATGCGCTTTACAAGAATATTGTGATGAATTATAACAAAATTTATAATTACACCACGATGGATCTGGGCAAAAAAGATGATGAATTCGGTTTCCCGATGCTCATTACAGACGCAGATAATTACAAAGACAAAGAAGTATCCTATTTTCTGGGGATTCCTCTGTCTAAAAAGTTTGGGGTTACAGATAATAACTTCAGTTTCAGAACCATTAATCCAACCCAGAACTATGTGATGTATTACAAAGGAAACTATGCAGGAAGAGTAAAGGCTATACAACAATTAATCCAGAAAGCCAAGAAAGACGAGATGCGTTTTAATGATATTCGTCAGACTTTTCTCGAACGCCCGACGGAAGATCAGGATGTCAATATGAAGCTCTCATTATCAGTATTTAAGTAAATTCTGCAGATTTATTTCTTTTATAGTTTTTTTAATACTTTAAAGGCTGTTCAGAATCGGTTTTTTTTATTAAATTTGAAGCTTAATTCTACAAACAAATTTTAATAACAGATAAACTGTAATAATGGACAGATTTTCATTCCTAAACGCAGCTCATTCTCAGTTAATTGAGGATTTATACCAACAGTACTTAAAATATCCCGATTCTTTAGAACCATCATGGAAAGCCTTCTTTCAGGGTTTCGATTTTGCTTTGGAGAACTACGGAGACGATGATAACGTTCAATATGTTCAGGCTCCTGCAGTTTCAGCACCTGTTGTTCAGCAGGCAACTCAGGCAGCAACAAACGGAGAAGTTCCGGAACACATCAAAAAAGAATTCAAGGTAGTAAACCTTATTGAGGCGTACAGGACGAGAGGACATTTGTTTACCAAAACAAATCCTGTAAGAGAAAGAAGACATTATACGCCGACTTTGGACATCGAAAACTTCGGTCTGGATAAGTCAGATTTAAATACAAAATTCAACTGTGCGGTTGAAACAGGAATGAAAGGTCCTGCAACTTTACAGGATCTCATCACCCACTTAGAAAACATCTACTGTGATTCTATCGGTGTGGAATATATGCACATCAACAATGTTGAAGAAAAAGATTTCATCAAGCAGTGGCTTCAGGTAAACGAAAACCACCCGAATCTTTCAGCTAACGAAAAAACGGAGATTTTATTAAAATTAAATCAGGCGGTAGCGTTTGAAAATTATCTTCATACCAAATTTGTAGGGCAGAAAAGATTCTCATTGGAAGGTGGTGAAACTTTAATTCCTGCTTTGGATCAGTTGATCTCAAGATCTTCTCAGTTGGGCGTAGATGAAGTGGTTTTAGGAATGGCGCACAGAGGAAGATTAAATGTTTTAACCAATATTTTCGGTAAATCTTACAAGCAGATTTTCTCAGAATTTGAAGGAAAAGAATTTGAAGAAGATGTATTCTCAGGAGACGTAAAATACCACTTAGGTTCATCCAAAAAAATCAAAACAGCTTCAGGAGAAGAAGTTTCTATTAATCTAACACCAAACCCTTCTCACCTTGAAACGGTTGCAGCCCTTGTAGAAGGAATCTGCCGTGCAAAAGTGGACGATAAATACAAAGATTATTCTAAAGTTTTACCGATCATTATTCATGGTGACGGAGCAATTGCAGGGCAAGGTATTGCTTATGAAGTGGCTCAGATGATGACTTTAGACGGTTATAAAACAGGAGGAACGGTTCATATCGTGGTAAACAACCAGGTTTCGTTTACAACAAATTATATGGATGCGAGATCTTCTACCTATTGTACAGACGTTGCTAAAGTTACAGAATCTCCTGTAATGCACGTGAATGCAGATGATGCAGAAGCGGTGGTTCATGCGATCCATTTTGCGGCTGATTTCAGAGCGAAGTTTGGAAAAGATGTATATATCGATTTGTTAGGATACAGAAAATATGGTCATAACGAAGGGGATGAACCAAGATTTACACAGCCTAATTTATATAAAACAATTTCCAAGCACCCGAATCCGAGAGAAATTTATAAAGATAAATTACTGAAAGACAACGTAACATCCAATGATGTGATCGCTAAAATGGAAACGGAATTCAAAGCACTTTTAGATAAAGACTTTGATGCTTCCAAAGAAATTGAAAAGAACGTAATGGACGTTTTCATGGCAGATGACTGGACGAATTATCCGATTGGTAAAAGAGGAGCGGTTCAGGAACCTGTTGATACAAAATATGATCTTGAAAAGCTGAAAGAACTGGCTGTTAAAATGTCTACACTTCCGGCAGACAAAAAGTTCTTAAATAAAATTACAAGACTTTTTGAAAACAGATTAAAAGCAATTGAAGGAAACTCTTTAGACTGGGCTCTTGGAGAATGGCTGGCTTATGCAACGCTTCTTGTTGAAGGCCACAATGTAAGAATTTCCGGTGAAGATGTGGAAAGAGGAACATTCTCTCACAGACACGCAGTTGTAAAAACGGAAGATACTGAAGAAGAATATATCCCGTTAAGACAGGTTTCTGAAAGCAGATTTGATGTATTCAACTCTCACCTTTCCGAGTACGGAGTTCTTGGTTTTGATTACGGTTACGCCATGGCTTCTCCTAATACTTTAACGATTTGGGAAGCGCAGTTCGGAGATTTCGTGAACGGTGCGCAAATTATCGTAGACCAGTATCTTGCAGCAGCAGAAGAAAAATGGAAAATTCAGGACGGTTTGGTGATGTTATTGCCTCACGGTTCAGAAGGACAGGGAGCAGAACACTCTTCAGCAAGACTGGAAAGATTTTTAACCCTTTGTGCGAACGAAAACATGGTGGTTGCAAACATCACTTCTCCTGCTAACTACTTCCACCTGTTAAGAAGACAGTTGAAATGGGCATTCAGAAAGCCATTAATTGTAATGAGTCCGAAATCATTGTTAAGACATCCGAAAGTGGTTTCTCCGCTTGAAGATTTCGCTAACGGAGGTTTCCAGCCGGTTTTAGACGATCCTTCTGCAGATCCTAAAAAAGTAGAAAAATTAGTACTTTGTTCAGGTAAATTATACTTCGAATTATTGGCTAAAAAAGAAGAATTAAACGCTGAAAATATTGCACTGGTAAGATTCGAGCAGTTATATCCGCTTCAGACAGATGCTATCGAAGCAATTTTCGAAAAATATTCAAACAGAAAAGAATTGGTTTGGGCTCAGGAAGAACCGGAAAATATGGGAGCTTGGTCTTATATCCTAAGAAACTTCAGAGAAACAGGAATCAATGTTATTGCTCCGGTTCCAAGTGGTGCTCCGGCTCCGGGAAGTCACAAAATGTTTGAGAAAAATCAGAATGCAGTAATCAACAGAGTATTCGACAGAAACGATGCTCCGGTAAAAAGACCTGTAACCGCTTAATTAAAAATAATAATCAATAAAAAAATAAAAAATACGATATGTCAGTTTTAGAAATGAAAGTTCCTTCACCGGGCGAATCAATTACAGAAGTTGAAATCGCAACTTGGCTTGTAAAAGATGGTGATTATGTAGAAAAAGATCAACCCATCGCTGAAGTAGATTCAGATAAAGCTACTCTTGAATTGCCTGCTGAACAAAGTGGTGTAATCACTCTGAAAGCTGAAGAAGGTGACGTTGTACAAGTAGGACAGGTGGTTTGTTTAATCGATATGGATGCTGCAAAACCTTCAGGAAGCGCTGCTCCTGCTGCTGAAGCTCCAAAACAGGAAGAAGCTCCTAAAGCGGCTGAACCTGCTAAACAGGAAGCTCCCGCTCCACAACCTGCTGCTCAGCCTGTAGCTGCTGCAACGCAGACTTACGCAACAGGTGCTCCTTCTCCTGCGGCTAAAAAAATTCTTGACGAAAAAGGAATGGATGCTTCACAGGTTTCAGGAAGCGGAAGAGACGGAAGAATTACTAAATCAGACGCTGAACTGGCTGCAGTTCCTGCATTGGGAGGAAATCCTGTTACCGCTACAGGTTCCAGATCTACAACTACGACTAAACTTTCAGTTCTTAGAAGAAAAATCGCTCAGAGATTAGTTTCTGTAAAGAATGAAACGGCAATGTTAACAACTTTCAATGAAGTTGACATGTCTGAAATCTTCAGATTAAGAAAATTATATAAAGAAGAATTTGCTCAGAGACACGGAGTAGGACTTGGTTTCATGTCTTTCTTTACAAAAGCGGTAACAAGAGCTTTACAGATGTATCCTGATGTAAACGCATCCATCGACGGAGATTTCAAAGTAAACTATGATTTCTGCGATATTTCAATTGCAGTTTCAGGTCCGAAAGGATTAATGGTTCCTGTATTGAGAAATGCTGAAAATATGTCTTTTGCAAGTGTTGAAGCCAACATCAAAGATTTAGCGACCAAAGTAAGAGACGGAAAAATCACTGTTGATGAAATGACAGGCGGAACGTTCACCATTACAAACGGTGGAACTTTCGGATCTATGATGTCTACACCTATCATCAATCCTCCTCAATCTGCAATCTTAGGGATGCACAACATCATCCAGAGACCGGTTGCAGTTGACGGACAGGTGGTAATTCGTCCGATGATGTACGTTGCGATGTCTTATGACCACAGAATTATCGACGGAAAAGAGTCTGTAGGATTCTTAGTTGCAGTAAAAGAAGCAATCGACAATCCGGTTGGTATCTTAATGAACGGAGACGAAAGAAAAGGTCTTGGATTATAATTATTGATAAAAATTATAGTATAAATATAAATCTCGCCTCAAAAAGGCGAGATTTTTGTATCTCTTGTAATAAATACTAAGATGATGTTTTCTAAAATGACCTCCAATATCAAAGTTTCAGTAATACCTGAATATGATAGCAAAAACAGTTATCCGTCCGAAAACAGACACGTTTTTAAATACAATATCGTTATTGAAAACGAAGGAAGTTTTCCGATAAAAATTCTTAAAAGAAAATGGCTGATCTTCGACGTAGGCTTCGGATATACAGAGATCATCGGGGATGGCGTAATCGGCTTGACTCCTGAGATTCCTACAGGCGAAAATTTCGCTTATTTCTCCAATGTGATGCTTCGTTCCGGAGTGGGAAATATGAGCGGAAAATACCTTGTAAAAAATATGGAAACGCAGGAAAGCTTTGAAATTGATATTCCTAAATTCAATCTTTTATCTGAAGTTTTAAGCAATTAAATTCCAAAATCTGGAAATTGATTCTGTATTTTGGAATTTGGCTATTTTAATTCGAAAGAATAGCAAAAAGATTAAAGTTTTTTTATTTTTAATTTCATCAGATCATTCACCTCTTCATTGCTTGTGAGAAATAATTTTTCAAAAGCCAGTAAAGATATTTTAGCACAGACCTCTGCATCGTCACCCGCTCTGTGATGGTTAAAGCTGATCTGGTGGTATTCAGCAAGATGTTTTAATCCATATCTCGGAAGATAGTTCCATGATTTTTTGGCTAACTGAATACTGCAGAGATAATTGAGTTTCGGCGTGAACATTCCATAATGATTCAGGCATCCGCGAAGCACACCTGCATCAAATCCTGCGTTATGAGCAATCATTAACGTTCCGTACATCATTTCCTCTACTTCATACCAGATTTCATCGAAAGTAGGAGCGTCTTTCACATCATCCGGAAGAATACCGTGAACATCCACATTAAAAGGACTGAAATAAGGAAAACTTGGTGGTTTGATGAGCCATGTTTTGGTCTCAATTATTTTTGAATCCTGCACAACACAGATTCCAAGCTCACACGCGGAATTTCGCTCGTGAGTTGCCGTTTCAAAATCTATTGCGCAGAAATCCATAAATAAAGTTTATAGTTTATTGTTTTGAGTAAGGGATTAAATTTTCTTTTTATCCCCTAAAAAATGTTTGAAAACAAGCCATTTGGCTTGGTAATAATCTGTTTTCTGATGTTTCTGACGGCGTTTTAAAGTTCCGGGAATCTGTGCGTAAAATCCGAAATGTCCTCTTAAAACTGCCCAAAAATGGGAAATTCCATTTTTATAGGCAAAATAAAATGAGGCAGCGCCGTCAAGGCACAGTCTGAAAAAAATCAGCCAGATTAATTTTGGAAAAGGCAGGTTCTTTAGTAACATCGAAAAATTATTCCGGATGTTTAGAAACGTTTTCTGTGCACTTTGCTTGTTTAAAGTTCCTCCGCCAACATGATATACTTTTGATTTTCCGGTGTAAAAAACTTTCTTTCCCGAATTAATCAGTCTCCAGCAAAGATCAATTTCTTCCTGATGTGCAAAAAACCGTTCATCAAAACCTTTCTGCTCCCAAAAATCTTTGCTTCGAATAAATAAACAGCATCCAGAAGCCCAGAAAATTTCCGTTTCATCATCATACTGCCCTTTATCTTCTTCCAGATCATCAAAGATTCTTCCTCTGCAATACGGATAACCTAAATTATCGATTAATCCGCCTCCTGCACCCGCAAATTCGAAGTAATTTTTATTTTTGTAGGAAAGAATCTTAGGCTGAACCGCGGCAATGGAAGAATCTTTTTCAAAGAGTTCCAAAACAGGATCGATCCAGTTTTCGGTAACCTCCACATCGGAATTCAGAAGACAGTACAATTCATTTTTAATTTCTTTTAAACCTTCATTGTAGCCTCCTGCAAAGCCGTAATTTTTATTGTTTTTAATAATCTGTACCGAAGAAAAATTCTTTTGAAGAAAATCGACAGAATCATCGGTGGAAAGATTATCAACCACATAAATATCAGCATTTTGAGAAAACTGAACCACATTGGGGAGAAATTTTTCCAGCCAGCTTTTCCCGTTCCAGTTTAAAATAACGACTGCTAATTTTTTCGACATGAGAAATTAAATTTTTTCTGAATCAAAAGTTTTTATAGAATCCTGATATTTCCATTTTCTGTGCGACCAAAGATAGTTATCGGGTCTTTTATTCAACGTATTTTCCAACAATTTATGGAATTTTTTCACGACTTCATTCTCCACAAATTTTTCTCCGTCCGGATAAATTCTGTGATAATTAACCTGATAATAACCGCGTTTTACCTTCTTCATTTCACAGTAAATGAACGCCAGATCCATTCTCGTTGCCAATTTATCATAACCAATGAAAACAGGCGTTCTCTGGTTTAAAAATTCTAAACCGTAATTAACGTGGGAAAAATGGGGAGTCTGGTCTGCCACAAACATATAAGCAGAACTGCCTTTGCTTTTGGATCTGAAAATGTGCATGATCACTTCATTCGCTTCCAATGCTTCATTCCCGAATTTATTGCGGACTTTTTTCATCTGGTTTTCCCAGAAATCACTGTTCACTTTTCTGTAAACAGGATGGCAGTGATCCTGCGGAATTACTTTTGCCAGTGCATTGATCCATTCCCAGTTGAAAACATGTCCCGCAAGCATAATCACATTTTTACCTTCCGCTTTTGCTTCATGAAAAACTTCCTGATTGATGTGCTGCATTCTTACCCGCGATTCCGTTTCGGAAATACTGAAAGATTTTACTGTTTCTACAAGATAATCTGAAAAATTGAGATAAAACTTCTTCCGGATTTCTGCAATGTCTTCATCTGTTTTTTGAGGAAAAGACTTCCTCAGGTTTTGTGTAATTACATTTTTTCTGTACCCGACAATATAATGATTCAGAAAGAACATGATGTCTGAAAATGCATATAAAACTTTCAGCGGAAGTTTGGAGATCAGATATAATATTTTGATAAGGAAATTCATAAAACATGCAAATTTACGTATAATAAAATTATGGTTCTATTTTTGCTTACAAATAGTATTATTTTTTTATTTTTAACGTATGAAAAAATTATCATTAATCGCATTTCTGGGTTTAAGTTCCATTGCTTTCTCCCAGAATACCAATACCGTAAGACAGGAAGTTAAAAGTGTTTCAGAAGAAAAATCGTTATTGGTAAAGACAGATCAGGCCGAACTGGATGCCAAGAAAAAGGCAGCAGAAGAGAAGGCGAAGCTTCCAAAACCTTATGATCCGAAAGCAGATGCAGAAAAAGATATACAGAATCTGATTGCAAAAGCTAAAAAGGAAAAGAAAAACATCATGATTCAGGCAGGAGGAAACTGGTGCATCTGGTGTTTAAGATTCAATCAGTATGTACAGACTACGCCGGAACTGAAGAAATTAGTGGACGACAATTATATATATTATCACCTGAATTATTCTCCGGAAAACAAAAATGAAAAAATCTTTGCGAAGTACGGCGATCCCGGAACCAAATTCGGATATCCTGTTTTCATCGTTCTGGATCAGAATGGTAAAATGATCCACGTTCAGCAGAGCGATGTTTTAGAGGAAGGAAAAGGATACAGCCTTGAAAAAGTGAAAGAATTTTTCAATGTCTGGTCTCCAAGATCATAGCCAAAAACCGGAAATTTTTTTCCGGTTTTTATTTTACATGAATTTTTTAATCCAGCTTAATTTTTTATCAGAATACGGCGGATATTTCATATTAGGTTCTCCCCACGTTGCTTTTTCCAAAATAGATTTCTGATGCGAGAACGTATCAAACCCGAATTTCCCGTGATAATTTCCGATCCCTGAATTTCCTACGCCGCCAAACGGAAGATTATCATTTCCCAGATGCATAATAACATCATTGATGCATCCTCCTCCGAAAGACAGTTTATTTTTAAAATTGTCCTTTTCTTCAGAATTATTTGTAAAAAGATAGGCTGCCAAAGGTTTTTCATGTTCTAAAATTTCATTCAGAACAATATTATAATTGGTAAAAGAAATAACAGGCAGGACCGGTCCGAAAATCTCTTCCTGCATTACATTATCATTCCAGTTAACATCGGTAAGAACGGTGGGTTCAAAATATAATTTTTCTCTGTCCCAACTTCCGCCGAAATAAATTTTATCTTTATTAACCATTTTAATCAGCCTGTCAAAATTCCTTTCGTTGATAATTCTGGTATAATGATCGGAATCAGGCAGATAATTGAATTCTTTAATGTACTTTCTCAGCAGTTCCAGAAACTGTTCCTGAACAGATTCTTCAACTAAAAGATAATCAGGAGCAACGCACGTCTGTCCGGCATTAAGGAATTTTCCCCGGACAATTCTTTTAGCGGCAACTTCAAAATCGGCATCTTTGGTAATAATGGCAGGCGATTTTCCACCCAGTTCAAGCGTTACAGGCGTTAAATTTTCCGCAGCAGCCTGATAAACAATTTTCCCGACTTTCGTACTTCCGGTAAAAAATATTTTATCAAATTTTTGTTTTAAAATTACCGTTGTTTCATCAACGCCGCCTTCATAAACATACAAATATTCCGGAGGAAAATTTGTATTGATGATTTCTGCCATTATTTTCATGGTGTTTTCAGCAATTTCGCTGGGCTTTAGAATACAGCAGTTTCCGGCTGCCAAAGCGGCAACAACAGGAGAAATGGATAGCTGATAAGGATAATTCCACGCTCCGATTACCAGTACATTTCCTAAGGGTTCGGATAAAATTCTGCTTGTCCCGATCTGGTTAACAAGATTGGTACTTACTTTTTTAGGTTTGGAAAGCGATTTTAGGTTCTTCAGATAAAAATCAATATCATTCAGAATAAAGGAAATCTCTGTAGTAAATGTATCAAATGCAGATTTTCCAAAATCTTTGTGAATAGCTTCGTACAGGAGATTTTCGTTTTTAATAATCAGATCTTTGAGTTTTTCAAGATACATCTTTCGAAACTTGATGTTTTTCGTCTGCTGTGTTATGAAAAAGTCTTTCTGCTTCGCTACAATTTCCTGAATTTCCATAAAACAAAATTTTCTGAATTATAGCAAATTTTTTGCCTAAATACGGTTTAAATTTTATTCGAAGAGAATACCTCGAGGCTTGCCTCGGGGTCAAAGCGGAAAAGTTTGAAAAACGGAGGGTTTTTCATAACCCTTTGAAAAAGTGTAAATTTGATCTGTGGATGAGCATATTTACAAAAGACACAATAAGAGCTTGCTTTTATACCATTTGGTTTTTCCAATGAAATATAGGCGAGAAGTTTTAACAAAAGAGATAGGAGAGAGTCTTCAATTCATTTGTGTTGGAATTTCAGAACGTTACGAAGTTCAATTTGTAGAGATTGGATATGAGTCGGATCATGTTCATTTTTTAGTTCAAAGTGTTCCAAGCATGTCAGTTTCCAAGTTAGTAACGATTATAAAAAGTTTGAGCGCACGAGAGTTATTTAAAAAGCATCCAGAAATAAAAAGGATTTTATGGGGAGGGAATTTATGGACGAGCGGTTATTATGTTAATACTGTTGGTCAATATGGAAATAAAGATGTGATACGGAAGTATATTGAAAATCAAGGAAAAGAAAAAGAATATAAAAAAATTCACGGCGAACAACTCAAGCTATGGGATTGACCAATACCTCGAGGCTTGCCTCGGGGTAGTTTATTAACCGCAAAAATCACAAAATATCAGCAGAAATTTTCTTTAAGGTTGGTTGGTTTAATGGAAAAGCTTACGGTAACTTTAGAAAAAACTGAAATTTTTATTGTTCTGATAATTTTCAATATTCTGATCATTGCTGCATGATTTTCTTTTTCGACTTTTGCTGGTAATCCATTACATAATATTTCTCACGGCAATTTTCACCGGATGATACAGTAAAATAATCACTGCGGTAATTAAAGCCAGCCAGAACAATCCTGTAAAAATCTCCATATTGGAAAGCAGAATCGCCTGTGAATTTATTTTTGACTTAAAGATTCCTGCAGTGACAGACAAAGAGTCATTAACCGGAAGTTTCGAAATGGTATTTCCAAAAACCTGGTTCCATTGTGATGCAAAAATCGGGTTTGTACTTACAAATCTTGAACTTAAAGAATCGGAATGTTTTAACGTTAAAAATAGCATCAGGTTCTGCATTAAAGCATAACCGATTGCCGTTGTCCAGAATCTTGTGGCAGTTCCTACTGCGGTCGCATTGGAAACATACTGTTCTGGCATTCCTGCAATTAAAAAGAATACAAGCGGAGTAAAAAGCAAGCCTTGTCCGACTCCCTGAAGAAACAAGGGCGGACAAATCGTCTGAAGCGTTGTATCCGGATAAAAAGTATAGGTAAACCATGCGCTGTCTATGGCTAAAATTAAAAATCCGGTAAAAAATACAAGCCTTGAAGAAGCACCTTTCGTGATGCATAATGCGGACAGAAAAACGCCCAGAAGACTTCCTGCAACGTTCCAGTACTGAACTTCCACAATATAATCCCACTGCCATTTCCAGACAACAGCCATCACGCTGTATACATTGTTGATGGAAGCTCTGAGAATATAAAAGATAAAGAAAAGAATAACCCCAACAATTACATTTTTCGAGCTGAAAACTTCAAAATGAAAAAACGGGCGCGGCTGATTTCTCTGTTTCAGCATAAATAATCCTCCAAAAATCAGGAACAGTAAAAAACAGAATACAATACTATTAGATTCAAACCACATCAGTCTTTTTCCATAGATCAGCGCGTAACCTCCTGCCTGAAGACATCCCCAAAGCAAAAACCAGCTTGCAATATCAAGTTGATACAAAGGTTTTTTCGGGAAAAATCTGTTCTTATTGAAAATAGCAAAAGCCATTACCAGAACGAAAACGTGAAAATAGACCATCATGAGAATCATGTGGCGGAAATCGTAGTTTTCTATGCTTGATTTCAGCAGGGAAGTGGTCAATGTTCCGCCTGTGAGAATAATGGTGTACATAAAAAGGTAGGCAATTTCTTTGGCGTGTTTTGTCTTTAATTCAGCCACAATAAGCGGGAGAAATATAGCGCCTTCCAAAACTCCGAAAATTCCTTCCAGAAAACGGATGATAAGAATAATATGATAATCATGCGTAACGGAAAGTCCGTAAAGAATGAGAACGGAAGCGGAAGACATCAGCAAAGTATAATATTTTACGCTGAAATATGCCATAAAACGCTGTATCACTAGAAGAGTGACCACAAATGTTCCGTACATCAGGATCATTAAATATTGTATGTCATCGGAATCTGCATCCATAAAAGACGCGGTAAAAGCACTGTTGGAATGCAGAAGCGACAGCAGCATCAGATGCGGAAAAAGCGCTAGAATAAGAAGCGGAAGTTTCAGCCACTGCGGAACCCATCGATGATAAACTGAATTGTGATGCATGATTAATTGAATAAAGGAAATAAAAATTGCGAAAAGACAGAAAATTGTAAAAAAAAGGTAAGATGGCAAAATTGTATTCTGCCTTTTCGCTAAAAATAATTGATTGGTTAATTAAAAATCCGAGAAAAATGAAAACACTAAAAAAACTCAAACCCTCTCACTCTCTCACTCTCAAACATTCAAACTCTAAATCTTCCTCGCACTCACCAAAACATTCATTCCGGAAAGCAATTTTTCATTGTTTTGATTTTTATTGAGAATGATTTTTACAGGAAATCGCTGCTCTATTTTTACAAAATTTCCTGTTGCATTATCCGGCTTTACCAAGGAAAACTGGGAGCCTGAAGCGGGAGAAACCGACACGATTTTTCCTTTAAATTCCACATCAGGATACGCATCTGCGGTGATAATGACTTCTTTTTGCTGATCGATTTGTCCCAACTGCGTTTCTTTATAATTGGCAATGATCCATTTTTCTTTGCTTACGATCTGAACCAAAGCCTGACCTTCTTTGATCAGTTGTCCTTCCTGAATGGTTTTCTTTCCTATCCAACCGTCGTAAGGCGCAGTAACAAAAGTATAGGAAAGAAAAAGCTTCGCATTGTTAAGATTGGCAGAACTTTGCTGTATCTGGCTTTTTACCGGAGCAATTTTCGTTTTTTGCTCACTAACGCCTGCTTTCACGGCATTTTTTTGCTGTTCTAAAGCTGATAGACTCGCTTTTGCCTGTTCGTACAAAGCTTTTGCATTTTCAAACTGCTGATCGGTTGCTGCATCTTCATCCACTAAATTTTTATACCGTTTAAAATCCTGTTCGGTTTTCCAGATGTCGATTTTGGCGGAAGCAATTTTCGCATCAATAATTTTAGTGTCACTTTCTTTCGTATTCACTCCGCTTTCGATGGTGTTGATATTATCTGAATTGGCATGGAGACCGGCTTCCGCTATTTTTACCTGATTGATAAATTCGCGGTTGTCGATGATAAGTAAAGTGTCGCCTTTATGCACAAACTGGTTTTCATTGAATTTTATTGTCTTTATAAACCCCGAAACTTTGCTGGAAACCGGTGTAATATACTGTTCGATCTGCGCATCGTTGGTCGTTACATTTTTTCTCGAAAAAAGATAGAAGCTTAACATTCCTGCTATTCCGCTGATGATAAGAATCCACGCCAAAACGCTGATGATTTTATTGATTCTTTTTTCCTTTTGTGTTAATTGTTTCTTCGCCATAGTTTTATAAATTTCCAATCGTGTACTGGAGTTGGTAATATTTTAGTTGTCGGTTAATTTTTACGGAAATAAGGTTGGATTGCGCTTCCAGATAGGCATTGTCGGCATCAATGAGTTCGGTGATTAAACTTAGCTTATTCGCATATTTGGTCTTCACGATCCTGTAATTTTCTTTTGCCTGATTAATGGCTTCTTCTGCGATTTTTACCTTTTCTTCCGTTTCTTCAAATTTTTTGAAAGCTTCATATACTTCATGCCGGATATTTTCTTCGTTTTCTTCGATCTGCAATTGGGCAAGAGTTATATTTTCTTTTGCTTCCTGCATTTTGTATTTGTTTTTATACAGATTTTCGATGGGGTAGGTAAGATTGATACCGATCATTCCCAAACGGTACGCATAAGGTTCGGGCGGATAAAACATCATGTTGGGATATTTTAAAAAGTACTCTCCGCCTGCGGTAATTTTCGGTAAATAATTCGCTTTGGTAATTTTCTGATCCAGTTCTTTCAGAGTGAGATTTTTATTGGCAATTTCCACAGATTCGTTTCTATGTAAAGCGGTTTCCGTTAATTCATTGATGTAAGGGATTTCTGCATTCTCAGAAATTAAGTCTTCTGTTTCCACATGCATTTCCTGATTTTCCGGAAGGGAAAGCATCGTTTTCAGCTTGTGTTCTGCAATCTGAATATCATTATCCAGCTCTGTCCGGCTCATTTTATGGTTAGAGAGCTGTAAAGAGGTTCTGAGAACTTCGTTTACCGTAACCACACCGTTTGCTTTCAGAGCTTTTACCTGTTTGATGTTTACGGAATCTTCTTTCATTTTATCATTAATTAAATGCTGCTGTTCTTTTAAATGATGAATCTGGAGAAAGGCGGTGATAATTTCCATCTTTAACTGTCTCTCATTCAGATGGGTTTTAAGAGATGAAATTTCGGTATCAATAGCGGCTTTTTTTTCGGTATTTTTAATTTTTCTCCCCATATAAACCGGAATGGAAGCCGAAAGCGTAAAATCATACATTCCATTGATGATGTTGTACTTTGTTGCTTTTGCAAACACGCCGTCTTCATGCTGAAAAAGATTGGTTACCTGATTGTAGCTTGTGTGGAATTCTACATCGGGAAGCTTTTCCATTTTCAGATCTTTTTCTCTGGTTTCGAACATTTCATCTTTTAAATGGCTGATTTTTATTTTTTTGTTTTGAATTAATCCGATTTCTATTGCTTTTTGCAGACTAAGATGTTGATAATCGGTTATCTGTGCCTGTAATAAATTACTCATAAGTAATAGGCACAACGCAAACCACTGATATCTGTTTGCGTATGATATCATTTTCATAAATATAGTTAAGATTTTTTGCTGAATTGTTTTTGACTCTGCAAATTTACGCGGTGCAGCTTCGGACATGATTTGTGAAAACAGAAAAAGATTTGCTCATTTACGCCATATTGAAATTTTCTCTTTACCTTTATTGAATGAACGAAAGTCATTTTAAAGCAGTAGAAGAAGCTGATTCGGAATTTTACGTTTATCATGTGCTTACCGGAAAGGTGAAAACCGAAATCCATTATCACAGTTCGGCTCAGTTGGTTTATGCAGAAGGGGGAATCGTGCATATTTTCACCGATCTGAAACACTGGTATTTACCGGCAAGATGTTTTATGTGGATTCCTGTCGGAACACCGCATTATATTTTCTCTACGAGTCCGAAAGTAGATTTGTACAATTTTTATTTTAAAAAAGAAGAGAATGAAAATGGCTTTTTTGATGAAATTAATATTTATTCGGTAAGTCATCTTCTTCGGGAGATGATTTTGTATACCAAAGACTGGGATGGGAAAATCACAAAGAATGACGGAGTAAAATATGATTTTCTTAAAGCGTTAAAAGGTATTTTACCCGAAAAAAGGGATAAAAAACTGGCATTTCCGGTTCAGCATCCTTTTCCGAATGACGAAATGCTTCTGAAGGTGGCACAGTACATTCATGCGAATCTGGAAAAGCCTTTAAGCATAGAATCTACGGCAAAAGAATTCGGGATGAGTACAAGAACGCTTTCCAGAAAGTTTAAGGAAATTCTGGGCATGAATTACGTCCGTTTTTTACGTGCGCTGAGAATTACCCGTTCTCTGGAACTGATGCTGGAAGGGAAGTATAATATATATGAAATCGCGATGATGGTGGGATACAACAGTTTGTCTTCTTTCAGTAATATTTTTAAAAAAGTAATTGGGGTTGCTCCGACGGATTATCTTCAGAAGCTGAAGGGAGAGGAGTGATTTTGAGTTGGAGAGTTTTTGGGTTATAGAGTTTTAGAGTTGTAGGGTTTGAGAGTTGGAGAGTGGGAGGGTTTTTGTGTTTTTTCTAAATACTAATGACATAAATTTTTTTCATGAAAACATTAATTAAATTTCTGCTTCATTCTTTATTTTTTGGAGAGATAAGTGCTGTGAAAACGTATCAGTATTTATTGATGAGAGGAATTTTAGCCCCGATTGTAATGAAAATCCTTTTTTGAAAAAAAAGATTGCAATGGAAAGCGGGAAATAGCTCCTGAAAAATATAGAGATGTTTTGTTTGAGGGTAGATTTCTCCTCCGTCGAAATGACAGATGTGTTGATGTAATAATAAATTGTTGTGAAAGATTGCTTCGTCGCTTCAGAACTACGTTCGCAATGACACAAAAAAACCACTTCGGTTGAAGTGGTTTATATGTTGAGAAAATCTCGTCTTGATTAAGCTTCTTCAGAAGATGCTTCTTCTTTTTTAGCAGGAGCTGCTTTTGGAGCTTCAACCGGAGCGTCAGATACAACATCGAATTCGTAGTTGTACTCAACGTTTCTGTGAAGTCTAACAAGAGCTGAGAATTTACCTGTTCTCTTGATTGTGTTTCCAGGAATTTTGATGTATTTTTTGTCTACAGATACACCTGCTTTTCCTAGAGCTGCAGCTAAATCTGCATTGTTGATAGAACCGAATAATTTATCACCAGTACCAACTTTTGCAGGAATTGTGATAGAAGTTTTCTTTAATTGCTCTACCACAGCGTTTGCAGCAGCAACCAATTTAGCTTCTTCTTCTTTTCTAGCCTCCAAAGTAGCTTCTAAAGCTGCGATGTTTTTAGGAGTAGCTAATAAAGCATACCCTTGAGGAATTAAGAAGTTTCTTGCATAACCAGGCTTTACGCTTACTGTGTCGAATTCAAGACCTAAGTTTTCTACGTCTTTTTTTAGAATAATGTTCATTGTTGTTGTCCGTTTTAGAGTTTGGAGTTCCGGGGTTTATATTCCGGCTTACTCTTCACATCGTTAGAATTTATAAATTAATTCAGCAACAAAAAGCCAAAAGCGAGAAGCTAATGGCTAATTGCAATTTTTTTATTTTAATAAGTCAGCTACGTATGGTAGTAACGCCAAGTGTCTTGCTCTTTTGATTGCAGCAGAAACTTTTCTTTGGTATTTTAAAGAAGTTCCAGTGTATCTTCTTGGTAAGATTTTACCTTGCTCGTTTACGAACTGTAATAAGAAATCAGCATCTTTGTAATCTACGTGCTTAATTCCGTATTTTTTGAATCTACAATATTTCTTTTCAGATTTTGTATTGATATCAAGCGGAGTAAGGAATTTTACTTCAGATTCTCCTCCAGCTGAGGCTTGTTTAGCCATTTCGTCTATTGCCATTGTCTTGTCTTTTAAAAATAGGGTTAATAATTAAGCTTTAGCTGCTTTTACTTTTGCTCTTCTAGTTACAGCATAGTCAACAGCGTGTTTGTCTAGTTTTGTAGTAAGGTAACGGATTACTCTCTCGTCACGCTTGAATGCCAATTCTAAATCAGCAACTACAGAACCTTCACCTTTAAATTCGATTAAAGTGTAAAATCCGTTCTTTTTCAATTGGATCGGGTAAGCTAATTTTTTTAATCCCCAGTTTTCTTTAGCAACGATTTCGCAGTTCTTTTCTTTAATAAGATCTTCGAATTTTTTCACTGCTTCCTCCACCTGTGCATCAGATAGAACGGGAGTTAAAATGAAAACGGTTTCGTAATTGTTCATAATGTTAAAAAATTTGTTAATTATTTCGAGGTGCAAAAATAGAGAATATATTTGTAATATGCAATACGAAAGCGAATGTTTCTGAAAAATTGTTGGTGGTGAATTGTTATCAGTTCACGGTTTTTGATTGTTGTTTTTTATAAATGAACTTTAAACCTTACACCCTGAACTCTAAATACTATCGTCTTTTCTGATCTCCGTTAAAAAATTCACTTTTATGACATCATATAAAGAATGTCGGCTTACCAAAATGGAGGCAATGGAAGACACCATTCCGGCTAACATAAGATGAAATATTAAAGAATGTCTGTCGGTCATTTCCAGAACAATGATTGCCGATGTAAAAGGTGCTCTTGTAATTCCGGTTAAAAAAGCAACCATTCCTGCCAAAACAACAACATTGGTTTCATTCGGGCTTAAATGAATGAATCCTGAAATAACAGAACCAATACTTGCTCCGGCTGTTAAAGCGGGGGCAAAAATTCCTCCTGCGCCGCCGGAAGTGAAGGAAAGGGCAGGACCCAACATTCTTAAAACCGGAACGTACCAGTCTTCATGTTTTTCTGAAGTAAAAAGAACGCGTTCCATGATTTCTTTTCCGGAGCCTAATATTTCTCTGTTGATGAAAAAGGCTATAGAAGCGATGATCAGAGCGCAGAAAATTAAAAATGCTACGTTCGCACGGTCTGTTTTAAGTTTTCTTTTCTTCCAGTCATTCATTTTAAGCATGATTACGGAGAGCTGACTGGCTAAAATTCCGGCAATTCCGCCCACTAAAATGATGGGAAACATGACCATTAAAGAAACGTCATTTGTTTTTGGATATCCCAAATAAAGGTAAGAACCTGCCAAAGTCTGCGCCGTTAAACCTGCAATGATAACTGCGGTAAACAAAGCGGTTTTAAAATAATTGATATGGGTTTTGGAAAGTTCTTCCACGGCGAATACAATTCCGCCCAAAGGTGTGTTAAAAGCTGCTGCAAGTCCCGCTGCCGCACCCGTCATGATCATGTTTTTCTTTGAGATTTTCGGCCACCATTCGGGAAGGTATTCGTTTACTTTTCTGAAAACAGAACCTGCAATCTGAATCGTAGGACCTTCACGACCGACTGCACCACCTCCGATAACCAAAACTAAAGAGGAAAGTATTTTAAAAACAATAATTTTTAAGCTTAATAAACTTCTGATTTTTCTGTGTTCTTTAGGATTTGCTAATTCTACGGCTGCCATCACCTGCGGAATTCCGCTTCCTTTTGCATTCGGGGCAAATTCTTTTACGAGCCACCACGACAAAACAAAACCAATCGGTGCAATTATGAAGATCATCCACGAATGCCAATCGAGAATAAAATGCAGAAGATTTTCTCCCCATGCAAAAATTTTGGCATACATCACCGCTACAAATCCCGTAATTACGGAACCGATCCAGAAAGGAATTGCCTGAAGCAGATTGTACTTCAGTTGTTCGTTTCTAATATTGTCAAAAGATTTTTTAAGAGATCTTCGGATGATGACTATTATTTTCAGCATTTAATTGTTGGTAGCAAGATTGATGATAAAAATAAGGAATTTATATTTCTTCTAAAAATTTTGCCACCAGTAAAGCGTTTGGTACAGAAAGTTCTTTAGGCAAGGCGAAGCTTAATAGGTTGTTTTTAATTTCCAGCTTAAAATCTTCATCAGGAAATGATTTTATAACTTCCTTTCTTCCGGAGTTTAAAAAGGATTGGGTTTTAAAAGGATCGCTTCCCAAAACATAAAAATCTTTAAAATCACGGTCTTTAAAATTAACAGTAAAGCTGCTGAATATTCCTGCAATTTTATCTGCCCATTTCTTCCTGTTGACTGAAATAAATCCAAAATCACCGATTAGTTTTTTCATTCCCCAGATTTGCAGACTGTCGTATGAAGTTGTTGTGCGTGCTCCTTTTGCGGTGGTTCCTATTTTGCTGACGATAAAGAGATAAAAAGAATTCTGTTTGTTTTTATCCGTAATGAAATAGCCTATTTTGGGAGCAAAAAGCGGTATTTCTTCACCGGAATTAAATTCATGAAAAGGGGAGTTTTTAATTTCAATAACGGCGATATCGTAAATTTCAAAAAGTTTATCATAAACCTCAAAAATCAGATTTTCCTCTTCTTTTGAAAAATCGAAAAGTTTTTTAACATTGAGTTTTCTGAAATCCAGTTCCACGGTGAGAAGGTTTTTAAAATTGTTTTAAATTTAAATATTAATGAGTAGATTTACACAAAAACGGGAAAAAGTTTATAAAAACGTGATGAATATTTATAAAAATAGAGATCAGCTACTGAAAAAAACTTCTACAAATGTGATATTGGTTTTTATGTTTTTTCTCCTTTCGCATATTCTGTTTTTACAGCGTTATGATTTTTTATCAAATGAATTTTTAAATAATTATCTTTATTTGGTAATCGTTAATATGCTAATTATTCTTATAAGTTCTGCAGTAACAACAGGTAAAGAAATCAGAACGGTGTACGTTATAATTCTTATTTGTATGTTTATTTTTCTTATTATTTACAGCTTGTTTTTAGTATTGTTATCAGGATTGGCTAAAGCGCATATAAATGGCTATTAAAATTTGGAATATCATTTTATTAATTCTTATTGGAGGATTAATTATAGGAATTTTTTTGAATAAAACTGCTTATAAAAGATTTGACAGATCAGATTATTATATTTATGTTGAAAACGAAGAGGATATAAATACTGTACTTCTGGAAAATATGTTCATAAACAAAGATGATACTATTAATATTCCCAATGGAGAAAATCATTTATCGGTAAATGAAAAACTTCTGCCTAAAAAACTTCATTTGCTTTGGTTCTGTTTTGAGGACAACAAATTTTATGAATTCAATGGAGAAATTGATGATGACCTTGTAAGGAAAAACATTGAAAATAGCGAAAATTTTGGGCTTACCTTTGGAAAACATGGAGTGTTTGCTGTAAAAGCTAACTATAAAGTAACACAAAAACTTAGGGGAACTGCAGTTTTAAAGCCTTGGTTTAATAAAGATGTAAATAGAGATGTCGCAGTATTCTTTGCTCAGAATAAAATAAAAATTACCCCATATCTTACTATAAAAAGCGGCTCCGAGTTTTCAGGAATAGAATTTAGTCCCGTGACTTATAATTATTTATCAAATTCATCTTACTCAGCAGATACACTCATAAACAGAACGTTTTTGTATGAAAATCGACCTCTTACAATACGTCCCTTTGATAAAATTGATCTTAAAGTCACTAAAAATGCCGGAATGAAACCTAAGTCGGAAGAATATTTTTTTGCGCCTGTTTTAAGAATGAAAATAGATCTAGATCCTGATCAGCTATATGAAATTTTAAAAAACAAATCTACAGATCATTTTGATCTACACATCGATCTTGATAAAAATGACAGTCTGAAAAGTATTTATCTGTCCAATCAAAAAGAAAATTTCAAGCTAGATACTGAAATAAAATACGAGTTAGAATCTAATCAATAAGAAATATTGCTAATAAAAAAACCTCCGAAAAAAATCGAAGGTTTTATATTGTAAAGATATTTTGATAAGCTTAATATGACAATTACATCACTTATCATTCATCATTTATAAATTATATTTCTGTATTCAGATCCCAGTTTTCAAGGTAATCATGAACATGTTTAAGCATCATTCCTCCCAAAGAACCGTCTACAACTCTGTGGTCGTATGAGTGAGACATGAACATTAAGTTTCTGATTGCAATTACATCTCCGTCCGGCGTTTCAAGAACGGCAGGCTTTTTAACGATAGCTCCGATTGCCAAAATTGCAACCTGAGGTTGAGGAATAATCGGAGTTCCCATTAAGTTTCCAAAACTTCCTACGTTAGAAATTGTATATGTTGCACCCTGAGTGTCTTCAGGTCTTAATTTTTTGTTTCTAGCTCTGTACGCTAAATCGTTGATTGCTTTTGCCAATCCTGAAAGTGATAACTGATCTGCGTTTTTAATAACAGGAACGATAAGGTTTCCGTCCGGTAAAGCCGTTGCCATACCAATGTTGATGTTTTTCTTTTTGATGATGTTTTCTCCGCTGATCGACACATTGATCATAGGGAAATCCTGAATCGCTTTCACAACCGCTTTCACGAAAATCGGCATGAACGTCAGTTTTTCACCTTCACGTTTTTCAAAAAGAGATTTGTTTTTATTTCTCCATTTCACAACGTTGGTAACGTCTGTTTCGATGAAAGAGGTAACGTGTGGAGCAATCTGCTTCGCTTTTACCATGTTTTCAGCGATGATTTTTCTCATTCTGTCCATTGGAATGATCTCATCACCTGCAGCAGCGGTAATGGTTGCTGCCGGAGCTGAAGTCGCAACCGGTTGTGGAGCAGATGCATTTTGTACAGGAGCTGCCTGCTGAACTGGCTGGTTTCCTCTGTTTTTAACGTACGCTAAAATATCTTCTTTGGTAATTCTTCCTTCTAAACCGCTTCCTTTGATGGTTTTCAGTTCGGTTTCAGAAATATTTTCCTGCTGTGCGATAGATTTTACAAGCGGCGAAAGATAAAGATCTCCCGAAAACTCTGTTGAAGCAGCAACTTTTAAAGGTTCTTCAATGGTTTTTAAGGTTTCCGCGTCCGGAGCAGCCGCCGGAGTTTCCGTTTTTACTTCTTCTGAAGCAGTGTTTCCGCCTTCTCCTTCAATTTCTAAAATAGCAATGGCTTCACCTACTTTTGCAACTTCGTCTTTCTGTTTTAAAATCTTTACGATTTTCCCCGAAACGGGTGTCGGAACGTCTGAATCTACCTTATCTGTTGCAATTTCTACTACGGAATCATCCTCTTTTACGCTATCACCTTCGTTGAACAACCAGGAGATAATTGTCGCTTCCATAACACCTTCTCCCATGGACGGAAGCAATAATTTGTATTCTGCCATTTTTAATTTTTAGATTTTGACAAATATATAAAAAAAATCGATTTTTTTATGAAATATTAAATTTTAGAAAAATTCAATGTAAATATTTTCGCCCACGTTAAGTCCAAACAGGGATTTTGCCCCGTTTTTTCGGCTTCCTTTGTAGATGGTAAGCTCCAAAAGCTGACTGTCATTGAAGATTGCAGCAGACTGCCCATGAAATTCTGTTTCTCTTTCCCAGTCCGAAACCACTTCCGTATGACTCGAAAAGACTCTTGAAAGTGCTAAGTTTCTGAATTTTATCGTGAAACTTTCGTAACCTTTTGAGATGGTTTCGAAAAGATCTTTGTTAATATTTGATATTATATTTCCGAAATTATCAATGTACGTAACTTCTCCGATAATCATTTTTTCAGATTCATTATAAACAGGTTTCGGGAATAAAAGCTGTTTTGCCGAGTCTATTTTTCTGCCGATCACTTCGGGAAGTCCTCCGTTTGCCAAATGGACTGCTGCCGGAACAAAAACGTCCGTAGAAGTAAAATTAACGATATCGTCGAAACGGTTGTTTAAAGTGATTTCGTAGATTGCTTCAGGTTTAATATCAAAAAAAATTAAACTTAAAACGCCGTTATCTGCCGCCAGAAAGTAATGTCCGTCGGATTTATATAAAATATTTTTCCTGTTTCTGTTGTGAAAACTGTCTACGGAAACAATATGAATCGTGCCTTTCGGAAAGTGTTTGTACGCATTTCTTACGATGTAAGACGTCTGTATAAGGTTAAATGCCTGTATTTCGTGACTAATATCAACAATATTAACCTTCTGATTCAGAGAAAGAATGCTCCCTTTTACAGCGGCGACTCTGTAATCCAAATTTCCGAAATCTGAAGTGAGGGTTATAATTGACATTGATGGTTGTATAGAATGATAGAAATGCAAATTTATCTAAAATAAAAGGAATGCCGGAAAAATTATGGAAAAGAATTTGATATAAATTTCAAAAAAAGCTTTAAATTTAAAATCTAAAATTAATAATAATACTGCATGTTTGAATTGACATATGATCTTGAGGATATCGATGCGAAAATCTTCTACGGAGTAAACAACCAATTTTTCAACCTTATAAAATCTACTTTTCCCACTCTTAAAATCACTGGAAGAGATCACTATATTTTTGCGATGGGCAATCAGGAAGCTTTGGACATTTTTAAGAAAAAGCTCGATGATATTGTCAATTTTATTTCAAAAAACAATTCTATAGACCTGAAAGATGTTGAAAATCTTCTGAATATTAAAGATGAAAACGAAAAGCAGCTTGTTTTCGATCAGGATATCATCGTAAAAGGCGTTAACGGCAAAATCATCAAAGCCAAAACCACCAATCTTAAAAAACTGGTAAAGGAAACCGAGAAAAAAGACATGGTTTTTGCGATCGGACCTGCCGGAACGGGGAAAACGTATACGAGTGTGGCTTTGGCGGCAAAAGCTTTGAGAGATAAAACGGTTAAAAGAATTGTTTTAACAAGACCTGCGGTTGAAGCAGGGGAGAGCTTAGGATTTTTACCGGGTGATCTTAAGGAAAAGCTGGATCCGTATTTACAGCCTTTGTACGATGCGTTACGCGACATGATTCCGCATGAAAAGCTGGAAGGCTTTATTGAAAAGAAAGTGATTGAAGTGGCTCCGTTAGCTTTTATGAGAGGGAGAACTTTGGATGATGCGTTTGTAATTCTGGATGAAGCCCAAAATACGACCCACTCCCAAATGAAAATGTTTTTAACCAGAATGGGGATGAATGCTAAATTTATCATCACCGGAGATCCGAGTCAGGTGGATTTACCTCCGAAACAGCAATCCGGATTAAAGGAAGCGATGAGAATTCTAAAGGATGTAAAAGAAATTGGTTTTGTTCATTTAACAGAAGAGGATGTAGTAAGACACCCTGTTGTAAGAAAGATTATCCTTGCTTATAATGACGAGGAAAAAAGACAGCGAAACGATTAAACAATTTATCATAATATAATTGAAAAGCAGATGAACAGGTGTTGATCTGTTTTTTATTTTTTAAACACTTTGCTGAAATTATTTTGATATTTAAAAAAAAAGACTATTTTTGCGGCTGATTAATAAAAAAAAACTATTAACTATGAAGAAATTATTTCTTTTGACAGCGGTCGCTGTTATGGGATTGAGCGCAAAAGCTCAGGAATTCAGATTCGGACCTAAAGCAGGTTTTGCTATGTCAACAATCAAGGTTGATGAAAATCAAGATGATCTTGGAAAAAGAAACATGGATCCTAAATATACTTTTTATATTGGAGGTATGGCAGAATACAAAATCAATGATAATTTTGGTTTTCAGGCTGAAGTATTATATTCACCTCTTGGAGCTAAAGAAAAAATTGATGGAGTAAACGCTGGAGTAATGTTTGTTGGTGAACAAACAAAAGTTACCTATGGAACTCTTTTATTCCCGGTATCTGCAAAATATTTCATTACAGAAGGTTTTTCTGTTGCAGCAGGAGCTAATTTTGGAGTTATTCTTTCGGCAAAGCAAAAAACTGTAATCGGTTCAGATCTTATCAGTGTAGATGTAACTGATAGCGAAGGCAGTGGTGAAATAGATATCAAAAAGCAAACTAAATCTTTAAATATTGCACCTTTTGTTGGTGTAGAATATATGTTAGAAAACGGATTGTTCTTTGATGCAAGATACAGTTTAGGTGTTTCTAATCTTTCTAATGATGGAAGCGGAGGTAAAGTTACCAACAGCTTTGCTCAAGTGGGTGTAGGATTCAAATTCGGAGGAAACTAAGAATTTATTCTCATAAAAAATTAAAGCGGTACAGAATTTGTACCGCTTTTTTTCTGTATAAATGTACCAATTTTATTACCGGAAAATTCTCAATTCAAAATTTAAAATTATTAAAATGAAAAAACTATTATTGTTAAGTGCTTTTGCATTTTTTGGAGGTCTTACGCAGGCTCAGGAAGGTTTCAGATTGGGAGCTCATGTTGGTGCACCGCTTGGAGATGCGGCAGATGCAGCGAGTGTAACTCTGGGATTAGATGCAGCGTATATGTGGAATATCACGAAAGGTCTTGATATTGGTGCTGCTACAGGATATTCTCATTTTTTCGGAAAAGATAATGTAGATGATTTCGGGTTTGTTCCTGTTGCGGTTTCCGGAAAATACAGATTTAACAAGATTCCGTTGTTCGTAGGATTGGATCTCGGAGCAGGAATTTCTACCAGAAACTATATCAACAGCGGACTTTATGTAGCGCCGAGAGTAGGATATCAGATGAAAAATACAGAGCTGTATTTAGGATTTCAGAGTGTAAGCAGTAAATATAAAGGTCGTGGTCCCTATTGGTACGGAGACGACCGATTTAACTTCGGAGCGGTGAATTTCGGGGTAAATTTTTTCCTGAAGTAAAATTTTTTAAAATCAACTATAATGAACTCCGATTGCAAAATTGGAGTTTTTTTATTCAAAAAATTGTGAAAACGCTAAAAGCCTTTATTTAATAGCTTTTATTGTTGAAAATTGCTAAAAAATACCGATGATATTAATCACATTAACAAATTTTAATATTCAGCATGGTCACTGTAACTTTGCTGTCAGAAAGTATTAAAATTATTAAAAAATGAAAAAGGTATTATTAGCGGGTGCTATCGCACTTTTCGGTTTATCTAACGCGCAAATCGCTAAAGGAACTACATATGTGTCTGGAACTTTAAATTTTGCGGCTAGCGAAGATAACAATACAAATATTAAAACTAGTGATTTAACATTAGTTCCTACCATCGGACATTTCGTTGGAACAAACGTAGCAGTTGGAGTTGGTGTAGGTTATGCTTCAAGCGTAGCAAAAAACGAAGGTGCTGTTACTACAACTAAAAACACTCTTTCCGCATTTGTAGTAGAGCCTTTTGCAAGAAAATACTGGACTTTAGGTGAGAAATTCTACATCTTCGGTCAGCTTTCAGTACCAATGGCTTTCGGAAACGATAAGCGTGAGACTACTTTTGCAAATGCAACTACTACTACAGAAGAGAAATTCAACTCTTTCGGTGTTGCTGTGAAGCCAGGTTTAGATTATTTCTTAAACAAAAACTGGACTATCGAAGCTACAATCGGAGAATTCGGATACAGCAACTTCAAATACAAGAATGCTAAAAGTGTAGATAACTACAACTTCGGTCTTGATTTGGCTTCTGTTGGAATCGGTGTAAAATATGTTTTTGCAAAATAATAAACAAAGCATATAAACTGAAAAGTCCTGAGTTTTACTTAGGGCTTTTTAATCTTTAAAAATAAACTTAAAAATA
>OGQD01000265.1_pt1 | contig 42654 bp, 22 predicted proteins | sample 1553091 | NCBI WGS metagenome assembly OGQD01 (sample SAMEA2580290, study PRJEB22360) | human gut metagenome | biome: human gut; feature: human-associated habitat; material: faeces | place: Denmark | collected 2008/2010
GAGCATATAACCAGATGACTGAACGTAAAACTAAGGTGATAGAGCATATAACCAGTTGGCTGAACGTAAAACGAAGGTGGCTGAGCGGAGCCGAAGCCACTTTTTGAAATCCTATTGAATAAACATTCACCCCAAAAATATTCCTCTTCACAACATTTTTATTTTTGCAAGAACAAAAACAATAATTTTGCAGAATAAGTATGAGCAAAAGAAAAGTATTTATTTTTATAGGGGTACTGATTTTTCTGTTACAGCCCGTTGTATTTCCTGCGTTTCCTACGGAGAGCTCAGAGCCGCATTATTTTAAGGAATTATCAGAAAATATATTGGGCAATTTGCTTATCCTCATCTTTTTTTACATCAATTATACTTACCTTATCCCGCGACTTTTATTTCAGAAGAAGTATCTGCAATACGGGTTTTCCGTTTTTGGAGGACTGTTGGTTGTTCTGCTTCTGCCCTGGATGCTTTTCGGCTCCCACCTTCCTCCTGATTTTCCGGAGCTGCCCATCCATCCGAGATCCCATGATCAGACAAATTTTCATAAAATCCAGATGTTTTTTTCAGATGTGGATCATTTGGTATTCCTGTTTGGAGGAACCGTGTTTTTTTCCACATTCTGGTTCGAGAGAATGCAGAATCAAAAAATAAAAAACGAAAAATTGCAGGCAGAACTTTCTCATCTCAAGTTACAGGTTCATCCCCATTTTTTGTTTAATACGCTCAACAGCATCTATGCTTCCGCCATAAAAAAAGATGATAAAACGGCAGATACGGTCTTGGTTTTTTCAGATTTTATGCGGTATTTGTTACAGGATTCCTATCAAAATGAAGTATTGCTGGAAAAAGAAATCCAATACATCAGCAATTATATCGAACTACAGAAATCAAGACTAAGAAATTCCGTTATAATCGAATTTGAAAAAGAAGGGAATTTTTATAACAAAAAAATTGCTCCCCTCATCTTGTTTACTTTTGTGGAAAATGCCTTCAAATATGGTGTAAATCCGGATGAAAATTCTGAAATAAAAATTGGAATCTCTATAAAGGAAAATGAATTGAATTTTATGGTTTTCAACAGAATCGTAACCACTAAAAATATAGAGTCCAGCAATATAGGAATTAAGAATACAAAAGAAAGACTGATGCTTTATTATCCTCAGAAACACACGCTGGAAATAAAAGAAGATCCAAAAGCATTTGTTGTAAACCTGAAAATTAATTTGATATGATTACAGCAATTGCACTGGACGATGAATTGCCATCTTTAGAGATCATAGAAGCATTTTGCGCGAATATTGATAGTGTTGATTTAAAAAAGACCTTCCTCAAAACCAGCGAGGCAAGATATTTTCTGGAAAACAACCCTGTCGATTTACTTTTTCTGGACATTAATATGCCTGCAACTTCAGGGATCGATTTTTACAAAACACTTCCTCAGGAAACCTTGGTAATCTTCACAACAGCTTATAAAGAATATGCCGTAGAAAGCTATGAAATCGGCGCCTTCGATTATCTGCTGAAACCGTTTAGCTTTCAGCGTTTTAAAATGGCAATCGACAGAGTGGCGGAGCAAAAAAGATTACTCTCTGCCCACGATGAAGGTTTTATCTATTTTCGGGTAGATTACGGGTTGGTAAAAGTTGTTTTCAGTGAGATTCTTTATATTGAAGGACAGGATAACTATGTGAAATTTTACTTTGAAAGCCAAAAATCACTTTTGGTAAGAATAACCATAAAAGAACTGCTGGAAAAACTTCCTGAGAACAGTTTTTGCAGAATTCACCGTTCCAGTATTATTTCTTTATCGAAAATTACTTCTTTCAGAAACAAAACAGTCTATATAAAAGATATTGCGCTTCCTGTAGGCAATACCTATGAAGAAGACTTTCTTAAAAAAATATAATTTAACGTGAGTTCGGGATAAGTCTTTTTAAACGCTATGTTAAATAAAGAGATTCAATTATCAGAAATTCAGCTTTTAAGATATACAAAGGTGTAAAACTTATCAAAGTAATACCATTTTTGTCTTTTTTAAATAAACGAAGTGCCTTTGTTTAGCTTACCAACTTTTAATAATTAAAAAAATCTTTTGTTTTTCTTTGCGATAAATTAATATATAATACTATAAATCAATTATTTAAATTTATTTCTTGTCCCGAACTGAGGTTAAAATTAAAAATATACACTTTCACCACAACTATTTTATCATTGACCACACTTTCCTGAAACCCATCGGATTATTGATTTTTTTTGTAATGAATTTTAAAATAACATATTATGAAAAAGATCCTTTCGATGGTAAGTATTCTGGGTATTACACTGGGTACGGTTATCGTTTCTTGTTCGGGTGACAGCGATTCTGCAGATTCTGGTAATTCTACAAGCACTACAGGAGGAGGCGCATCCGATAATGCAGTGGGCACAACTGGAGCAGCATCCGTAGCCGCTACAGATGTTACGGCTTGTGGTTCCGTAACAGGCGTTTCCAAAATCGTCTGCCTTACCGAACAGTTAAAAGCTACGCTTACTTCCTCACAGCTTGCAGCCCTTCAGTTGGATTATACGTATACCAACATCAAAACATGGTCTAATCTTCCTGCCGCGATGTCTGCAAGAAAAGGAATTCCTTTGGGAAATCTTAATGCAACACAGGTAGGTATCGCCAAAGCCATCATTAAAGAAATGAGCGGAACTGCTGCTAATGAAGGCTATGATGAAATTCAGCAATTGCTGTATGCCGATAACTATCTCAATGCCAATGGCGGCGGAAGCACCTATGGCTCAGGGAACTTCTATCTGGCTTTCTTCGGAACTCCTTCTGCAACAGGTAAATTCGAAATTATGTTTACAGGGCATCATAAAACCATTGCCAATACCTATAACAATGGTGCTTTGGTGGCTGCAACCCCTTTATTCACCGCTACAGAGCCGTTGTCTTTTGCGGTTAACTCTACAACGTATGCTCCGATGGATCAGGAGAAAAATGCTATTGTTGCTTTACTTGGCGCACTTTCTTCCACACAGCTTGCCACTGCAAAAGCCAGTACAACGTTTACGGATCTCGTTTGCGGACCTAACGCCAACTGGAGTTTTCCGACTGCTTTTTCAGGGCTGCAGTGTTCTGCTTTGGATGCGACTCAAAAAGCACTGGTACTGAATGTGATTAAAACATATGTAAACGATGTTTCCGATACTAATGCAGCTTCTATTCTGGCAACCTACACTTCAGAATTAGACAATACCTACATTTATTACAGCGGAAATACTTCGATGACGGTAAAAAATGATTACTTCAGAATTGCAGGTCCAAAAGTGTGGATCGAATTTTCCGTACAGGGCGGGATTGTTCTCAGCGGAGTGCACTATCACTCCATCTGGAGAGACCGAGTGAACGATTATGCAACGACTAATTCATAAAAAGATTCTTACTCAAACCTTACAGGTTTTTACAGCCTGTAAGGTTTAGAATTTCTCAAAAAAGCATCCTTAAAAATGAAATTTCTTTTATTGCTTCTTTTTCCGGTTTTTATATTTTCTCAGAATATTGTGAGAGGTATTGTTTCTGATGAAAGCGGTCATCCGGTAGAAAATGTTTTGGTAAAAAATATTTCTAAATCTCTGTATCATACGCATACCGATATTTCAGGGAATTTTTCGTTGGAAAATGTAAATCTGCAGGATAGTCTGGAATTTGTTCATCAGGATTTTGAGACCCAAAAGATCGTTCTGAAAAATCTGGAAAACCTGAATATTATTTTAGAAAAGAAATCATTTCAGATTAAAGAAATCACCATTACGAAAAATTTAAAAAATTTAAATACCATTTCGAAAATCGATTTGCAGGTGCAGCCTGTTGCTTCATCTCAGGATCTGCTGAGAAAAGTTCCGGGCTTATTTATCGGGCAGCATGCAGGAGGAGGAAAAGCTGAGCAGATTTTTCTGCGCGGTTTTGATGCCGATCACGGAACCGATGTTGCCATTTCTGTAGACGGAATGCCTGTAAATATGGTGTCTCACGCTCACGGACAGGGATATGCCGATCTGCATTTCGTGATTCCGGAAACCGTAGAAAGCATCGATTTTGATAAAGGATCTTATTTTGTGGATAAAGGCGATTTTGCCACTGCCGGATTTGTAGCTTTTAAAACCAGAGATTTCGTCGACAAAAGCAGTTTAGGATTGGAAATCGGACAATTTAATAGCTTCAGAACCAATGGGATTTTTAATCTACTCAACAAAAACAACCAGTCTGCCTATTTTGCAGGTGAGTTTTTAATGACGGATAATTATTTTGATGCCTCTCAAAACTTCAACCGCATCAACCTTTTTGGAAAATATACCTCAAGACTGAGCGATAAAGACAGACTGTCTGTCTCTGTTTCGCACTTTAACAGCAAATGGGATGCAAGCGGACAGATACCGGAAAGAGCTGTAAACAGCGGACTTATTTCGCATTTGGGAGCAATAGACAATACGGAAGGAGGCACAACAAGCCGAAGCAATTTCAATCTTCAGTACGAAAGAAAAATGAATGACGATTCTTTTATCAGAAATCAGGTGTATTTCAACAAATATGATTTTGAACTGTACTCCAATTTTACCTTTTTCATGAATGACCCCATCAACGGAGATCAGATCAGGCAGAAAGACAACAGAACGATTGTGGGATTTCAATCGGAATACAACGGGAAAATAAATGACAATATCAGTTTTAAAACAGGAGGAGGTTTACGAAATGATAATAATAAGGATATAGAACTTTCTCATACCAAGAACAGACAAACCGTTTTGCAATACCTCAGTCTGGGAGATATTAATCAAACTAATCTATTCGGGTACGGCAGTTGGGATTTCTCTTTCGGAAAGTGGTTGATTAATGCAGGATTGAGGGTAGATTATTTCAAATTTAATGTTGTGGATCAATTGGCAGAAAAATATCAGAATCAGTCTGAAGCAAAAGCCGTTTTTAGTCCGAAACTTAATTTTTTATACTCTTTTAATACAGGTTTTAATGCTTTTCTGAAGTTAGGAAAAGGCTTTCACAGCAATGATGCAAGAGTGGTAATTGCCGAAAAAGGGAAAAATATTCTGCCGGCTTCTTACAATGCCGATTTGGGATTTTCGTGGAAACCTTTTCCCAACGTATTAATAAATGCCTCACTGTGGTATCTTTTTCTCGAACAGGAATTTGTTTATGTAGGCGATGAAGCGGTGGTGGAACCCTCAGGAAAAACAGCAAGAAAAGGTGTTGATGTCGGATTGCGTTATCAGCTGAACAACTGGCTTTTCTGGAATACCGATTTTACCTACACCCTCGCAAGAGCCATAGAAGAAGCTAAAGGCAGCGATTACATTCCGCTTGCTCCCAAAACTACCTTTGTCAGCGGATTATCCGTGAAAAACCTTAAGAATTTTTCGGCAGGCATCAATGCAAGATATTTGGGAGACCGACCTGCAAATGAGGATAACTCTGTAATAGCAAAAGGGTATTTTATCACCGATTTTTCTGTGAACTATCAGTTCAGGAAAGTTTCTGTGGGAATTAATATCGATAATATTTTTAACACCAAATGGAAAGAAACCCAGTTCCTCACCGAAAGCCGTCTTCAAAACGAAACCGAAAGCGTGGAAGAGATACATTACACGGCAGGAACGCCCTTTAATGCACGATTAATTTTAAAATACAACTTTTAGAGACCTATAATTTAAACACTTATACAATGAAAACACTATTCAGCATCACTGTAGCCACTTCTGTTGCGGCACTTTCATTTTTCAGCCTTTTTAAAAAAGATACGGAAACCCCAAAAGCAGCGTTTATGACGAATATTGCCAAGAAAAATAAAGCTGCGAAAACAGTGGTAACCACACAACAGATTATTGATCTGGCAAATGCCTTCAAAGCCACCCTTTCCAGTTCACAGATTGCAACGCTGGAGCTGGCTTATACGTATGCCAATGCAAAAACATGGTCTAATCTTCCTGCTGCCATGTCCCCAAGAATCGGGCTGAAAATGGGAACTCTTACAACGGCTCAGTTAACTGCTGCCAGAAATCTCATTCAGGCTTTATCCGGAACTGGAAATGAAGGCTATAACGAGATCTACGGACTTTGGATGGCAGACAATTATCTTTCAAACAACGGAGGCGGAACCACTTACGGAGAAGGTAATTTTTATATTGGATTTTTCGGAACTCCATCTTTATCAGGAACTTTTGAAATCCAGATGACAGGACATCACAGAACGGTTTCCAACACCTATATCAACGGAATTCTTGTGGGGGCAACTCCTTCTTTTGTCGCGGCAGAACCTTTTGCCTCTTTTACTTATAATTCGGCAACCTACCAACCAATGATTGAAGAAAAAACGGCTCTTGTGAATATGTTGTCCGGATTATCTTCCGCACAGCTTACTACGGCACAGCTTTCCACAACGTATACTGATTTGGTCTGCGGTCCCGGAAAAGACTGGTTGTTCCCGACCACAAAATCCGGACTGAAAGTAAGCAATTTAACAACAGCTCAAAAACAGCTCGTCTACAATGCAATTGCAACCTACGTAAATGACGTGGACGATACGAATGCGTCAACCATTATGGCAAAATATAATACTGAACTGGATAATACATACATTGCATGGTCTACCGATGCCACATTGACCAACCAGAACGGTTATGTAAGAATAGACGGACCATCGGTATGGATAGAATATTCTGTACAGAACGGAATCATCCTTACTCCGAAACATCCTCACAGCATTTGGAGAGATCATACAACAGATTACGGAGGAACAGGAAATACCTTATCTACGGATGAAACCAATACTTCCATTTCTAAACCTATGATTTATCCTAATCCGGTAAAAGATTTTGCTACTTTTAACTTTACAGCTTCTGAAAAAGGAAATACAAAAATCAACATCTATGACCAAAGCGCAAGATTAGTGAAGAGCATAGAAAAGAACAATCTGCCGAAAGGACAAAATTCTGTCTCTGCCGACTTAAGCAGTCTTGAAAAAGGAGTTTATACCTTCAATATACAACACAATGGTACAAAAACAAGCGGACAAAAACTCATCAAAAAATAAAGGGTTGAAGAAACTGTTTCTTTTATTTGTCTTTTTTTCAGTCTTTGCATCGGCGCATCCGCTGCCGGATACGAAGGTAATGTTTCATATGTATCCGAGCGGTGCAGCGATTGATATTACTGCGCCGCTTCGTGATTTTGAAATCGTTTTCAACGGTAAAATAACACCGGATCAGAAAAAAAAGATTCAGGAGTATTTTAAAAATCATATCAAAATTTCCTCTGAGAACAGATTCTGGAATATAGAACTTGTTGATTATCAGATATCCAGAACACAGAATTCTGTGGTCGGGCTGTATGATAAAATAGATTTCAGGATTACGGCAAAACCACAAAAAAAAGAAGATACCCGAGATTTCACCCTTCATTACGATGCCTTTGTACACCAGATCTATAATCACAAATCGATTATAGGATTGGCTTCCGACTGGGAAAAAGGAGTACAGAATTCTAATCAGATTCTGGGGGTTGCAGCGCGGGATCTGGACGGAAATATTCAGCCTCTGAATATATCATTAGAGGAAGGAAGTTTTTTTACAGGGTTCAAAAGCATGGTCGAAATGGGTTTCAAGCATATTTTAGAAGGGAAAGACCATATTTTGTTTTTAATTTCCCTGCTTCTGGTTGCCCCGTTTTTTGTAGAAGACAGAAAATGGAAACTTCTGCATAATAAAAAATCTGCGGTAAAAAGAGTGGTAAAGATCGTAACCGCTTTTACCGTAGGACATTCGCTGATGCTTATTTTGGGAGCCATACAATTAATAAACATCAACCCGAATAATATAGAGATCGGGATTGCGATTACCATTTTACTGTCCGGAATCAACATCTCCAAACCCATTTTTTTCGGGAAAGAAGTTCTTATTGCCCTGCTCTTCGGATTTGTGCACGGACTTGCTTTTGCCAATACCATTACGTTTTTTAATCTGGATATCAGTCAGTTTATATGGAGTGTTTTAGGCTTCAATATAGGAATAGAACTGGTGCAGATCCTGATTGTACTGATAAGTTTTCCCATTATCCTCTATGTTTCCAACAGGTTTAAAAATATCGATCTTTACAGATCTGCCGTTTCAGTTTTTGTGATTGTAATGGCCTGTTACTGGCTGTATGAAAGAGTAGAAAGTTTCCTGCAATAACAAGAAGATGAGGAGTTTGTTTTAAAAAATTCTGAAAACTTACCCATTCCATGATCTGGAAAATGAAAGAGGTTTAAGTGTTTGATTTTTAGATTTTAATAAAGAGAAGGTGGAAGCATCTTGTCTTTAATTTTTCCTGTTGTTTCATCTAATTGCTAACAGTAGATCTTGCGATGGCTGTAAAATTCTTCACAGAAGCTCAGACAGTTTTGAGTCTTGGATTGGTTATAATTGATTTTTTTTATTCTGATTTTCAGAAGGGTATCGTTGCATACTATTTGCATTGAGCCAATAAACTCTTTAAAATTCCAAAAAATGAAACAAAATATTTTTTTTGGAATTTTTTTTTAAAGAAAAAAGTGTAAGTTTCTGAAAATCAATATATTTTAAAATAAGCATATTTGTTGAATGCGGTCTACTACCTAAAATAGCAGCAAGTATGAAAAATTTATTCTTTTTATTTATTCTTTTTTTAGGGGTAAATAATCTCTATGCAACAGGAGAGCCCTCAACGTACTTTCAAATTTATGTTCCACCAAATAACGATGCCGTACAAAGAAACGTCTGTTTAGTAGTAACAGCTATCTACGATGATACGGAATTTAATATCATTGATGACGGCGCAGACGGAGATACGGATGATTCTAAAACCGGAGTGTTAAAAGCAGGGCAGAGTTACGTCCTGTATATTAAAGACAATGGGATTAACGATGATGCCCGTTATGCTTCAGGTGGTGTTTTAAAATGGGACGGAGACTATTTTATTGTAAAATCCAATAAACTGGTGTATGCTTCCCAAAGTACAAACAGCGACTGGCAGCACGACTGGGTTCCGAGTGTGGATAAAAGCTCTATCGGACAGAAATTCATTGTGTATGCTCCCATGATTACCTCTTCGAACAGAGACATCAATGTATTTGCCTATCAGAATAATACGGTAATAGACTTTTATAAAATTTCTACTCAGGCAAAAACAAATACAGGTTTTACAGACGTTAATGCTGAAAATCCCGTTAAAGTTTTTTCTAAAACATTAAATGTGGGGCAGGATTTAATTTACAGCTTTCCGGAAGGAAGGGATGTGATGATTTCGGGAGAAACCTATATGCTTGTCGCCAATAAACCTGTAACGATGCAGTACGGAGCCTTATTCGGAAATGAGCGGGACGGAGGAGGATATGTCCCTACCTCCAATGGAAGCTCTTCCGGAGAACTGATGTATTTCGCGGTTCCTTATCAGTCGGGTGGTGAACAGGAAATAAGAATTGTGAGCTGGGACAATGCCAATACGGTGAAACTGGATCGTTTTGTAAACGGAAACTGGGTACCTGTACAAACCTTTTCTCTCAATCGGTTAGCCGCGGGAGACTGGGTGGGAAAAACCAATGGAAACGTTTCTTATCCTACCGTCTTCAGAGTTACCTGTTCCGCAGGAAAAAAAGTCTCTGTTTTTGAAGGAAATTGGTTTGAAACCGGTTCTCCGGGAACCTCCGATATGGCAACAATGGTTTCTTCCGAAAGCGGAACAACGGCAGGAAAAAAGTTCCTCACCTATATTGCTCCTCCGGGAAATGAAACCAATGTAACCAATCCTTTAACAGGATCAAAGTATAACGGTTCCTTTTCTCACCTGTACTTATTTTCAAAAACAGGAGCTACCGTTACCGTAAAAGATGCTTTAACCAATGGGACAAAATTTAATAAAACATTTACCATTACTCCCGAGAAATACGCAGACTGCTCCATAAGTCTAAATGAATGGAAAGCATTTTACAACGGAACAGGAACAGCTTCAGGATCGGAAAGACCTTATCTGATCGTGGAAAGCAATAATGATATTGCGGTGATGAACAGTAATTTTAATGATAACTGGATGTGTTATACCGGAAGTTCTTTAGGACATTCTTTCACCCAGACAAGCAACGTAAGCGACGATGCGCTCATCCCGACTGAACAGGCAACCGTAGTTTCTCAGGTTAAAACGGGCGGGGAAGTAACAAATCCTTCGGTAGAAGTTATTGTACAGGAAGGACTTAAAGTAGTAGAATCGAAAATCATTAATCCCAATCAATCCCAAACACAGGGTGTTGTTACAGAACTTAATGACAAAACAAAAGTAGAATATAATAACTTACCGACTTTACAGCCGAACTCTACGTATCAGATTGAAACCAAAGTGGTGGCAACCGTAGGTGCCAATAACGGAGAACTGGTAGGAACGACACTTAACTCCACCGTTGAAACCGTGATAACAGGAAAAGTGAACGGAGAAACACAACAGTCAACCATTGCGAATTCGGTATCTGTGCAGACAACTAATACTTCAAAGCTGATATTTTCACGTCTTGAAAATCCGTTGTTTGATTCATTCACCTCCAACTCATGGACCATCAGTTGGGTAGATATCAACAATGATGGATATGATGATATATACATTACAGATATGGGACTTACTGCTCCTAACCGAATCTTTATGAATAATACAGCCGGAGGCTTTACAGCAGGGCAGGTTTTACCTGAAGACGGGGTTTCTATGAGCAGCACCTGGGCAGATGTAGATAACGACGGAGATGAAGATTTATTGGTTCTTAACAATACCAGAAATCCCAACCGTTTTTACAGAAATGACAACGGTACATTGGTCGCAGACAATACCAAATCTTTTACTCAGGATGTTTCCTATTATCATGGCGGTGCCTTTGCAGATTATGATAATGATAACAAAGCAGATGTGTTTATGTGTAATTATTTCCCTACAAAATACAATGAGCTGCACAGAAATACAAATAACGGAAGTTTTGTAAAAGAAGTTACAGATGCCATTCCGCTGGAAGCCAATTCTTCTCTTGGACCAACATGGGCAGATTATGATCAGGACGGACTGATGGATTTATTTGTCCCTAATGGAAGCGGAAATAAGAACTCTTTATTCCATAACGACGGAAACGGAACCTTCTCCAAGAAAAATAACATCATTAATCAGGAAGGCGGAAAATCCGTAGGAAGCTGTTGGGGAGATATAGATAATGATGGAGATTTGGATTTATTCGTAACCAATTCCAACACAACAACCAATTTCCTGTATAAAAATTTAGGAAACGGAAATTTCCAGAAAATAACCAATTCTATTGTTAATCAGGGAGGAAGTTCTCACGGATGCAGCTTTGCAGATATTGATAATGACGGAGATTTAGACTTGTTTGTAACCAATGACAGAATCAGAAAATTCCTTTATTTTAACGACGGAAACGGAAATTTTACTGAAAACAGAGACGAAGCGATTACCTATAATTTCGGACTTTCTTTCGGACACGCATGGAGCGATTACGATCATGACGGCGATCTGGATCTTGCCGTGGCAACGCATTCCAATCAGAAAAACCACATTTTCATCAATAACGGAAATACCAATAAATGGCTGGAAATTAATCTGAAAGCCACAGAAAGCAATGGTTCTGCCATCGGAACAAAAATATTTGTAGAAACAGGCAGCAGAACGCAGATGAGAGAAGTAAACAGCCAGAGTGGTTTTGGAGGACAAAGCAGCTATACACAGCATTTTGGATTAGGAAACGCGGCAACCATCAATACCATCACCGTTAAATGGGCGAGTGGAATCATTCAGAAACTGACGAATGTTTCTGCCAACCAAATACTCGAAATCGTAGAGCCTCAACAGACAAAAGTTTCCGGAATCGTTTATTTTGACACCAATAACGACGGGGTGAAACAGGATAGCGAACCTACCGTTTCAAGAGCGGCTATTAAAGTGGTGCCTACCAATGCCAAAGTATATTCCAGTGATGCAGGTACATTCAGCTTTTATACCACTCAGAATGATGTTGAGCTGAGAATTTTAGAAGAGAACGGATTAAGTGCAGGGTCTAAAGTATTCGATCTGACCAATTATCAGCCTTCCCAAAAAATATTTATCACTGCAACGTCAACCTGTAACGATACAGATTTAAAAATAAATATGGGAGGAACGGCTATCCGAAAAGGATATACCAATAACCAGTTTAAAATTGTAGTAAGCAATCAGTCCCGTAATATATCCAATTCAAGCATTTTAAAATTTACAGTACCTTCCTCTGTAAATATTATCAGTCCGTCATTACCGATTGCGCAGCAGGAAAGCTTTGTTGAAAATTCAAAAAACTATACAAGATATTCCTGGAGCATGGGATCTTTAAATCCTTTTAACAATAAAGTCATTAGCTTTATGACCGGTACAGACGCATCCGTTTCAGTGGGTGATGAATTGGATTTTAAAGGAGAAATTGTAAACTCATCGGCAGACTGCAATATAGATGATAACCTGCTGATGCAAAAATACCCTGTTTATGGAGCGATAGATCCTAATGATATTCTGGTTTCTCCGAAAGGCTATGGAACAGAAGGATATATATTACCCGATCAGTTGCTTACCTATACCATCAGATTTGAAAACGTAGGAAATTTTGCTACTCAGAATGTATCCATTATAGATAACATTCCGCAGGAATTGGACATCAATACCTTTAAAATGGTGTCTGCAAGTCATGATAATGTATCTGTGGAAATTATAGACAATAAGATCACGTTTAAGCTGGAAAATGTGTTTTTACCGCCTACTTCAGAAGATTCAGACCGATCTCAGGGGTATGTTACCTTCTCCATTCTTCCTAAAAAAGGATTAGAAGAAGATACAAAAATTAAAAACAGTGCATTCATTGCATTTGATGACGAAAACCTTCTGAAAACCAATACGGTAACCAATACCATTCAGTCTAAAGCACAGGAACAGGAAATGACAGTAGTTCATCTGTATCCAAATCCTGTAAACGATGTTGCATTTATAAGGCTGGAACACAGAAAAGGTTCAGAATACACAAGAAAAAAAATAATAAAAGCTGAGGTTATTGATCTGAACGGAGTTCTTATTTTAGAAAAGAATTTCAGTGCCTCAGAAGAAGTGAGAATAGATCTGCCTTTACAGATTAAAGGATATTATCTGCTGAAAGTTACAGATTCAGATAATAAAGCGTATACCAAAAAAATGATCGTTAAATTTAGAGAATAATCTTTCAGTTTTTAGGCTCATCCTATTGAGTCAGCATAGAAAAGCAAAATTTAAATCATTGATTTCAGTCAGACCATTCGAAATTTTCGGATGGTTTTTTTTTGTCTTAAAAAGCAGATGTGCTTATAAATAATTTTCGCCAAAATCATTATTTTAATTTCAGAAATTCTCAAAAAATTTTAACCCTGAAAATAGAATTTTTATAAAATATTTTGAAAATAGATTGTTTAAAAATTCTCAAAAATGTGAAATTTTAAAGCCCATTTCTCATTTCAATATTTTTATCTGAATGTTAAAAAATGTCCTATTAGGAGCTGTAAAATGTTAAATAATTCTTAATTCAATTTCATAGAATTCAACTAATTTTTTAATCTGAAAATGATTTTATTGCTTCTTGATTGCTGTTTAAGTATTTGATATTCATTAATTTATTTATGTATATCAAATGTATATACATATTATTTATGAACTAATTGTTAACATTTTTAAATTAGGCAAAGACGATTCATCATTAAATAGGATGTCTTGTCCGAATTATAAAACTGAATAGAAATTATATAACATAATGAAAAGAATATTATTTTTCTTAGTCTGTATTGGCGCTCATCTTTCCCATGCCCAATCCCAGAAAGTTGAGGTGGCGAATAACACAGACGGACAAAAATTAGAAGTGAACGGAAAGCCTTTCATTGTAAACGGGATGAACTGGGATTACTATCCTGTCGGAACCAATTATAATTATTCCCTTTGGAAACAGTCTGATGATTTCATCAAAAAAGCTTTGGACGATGAAATGGGACTTCTGAAAAATATGGGCGTAAATACCGTTAGAATCTACACAGGAATTCCGGCAAAGTGGATTACTTACATCTACGAAAATTATGGAATTTACACCATGCTCAACCATTCTTTCGGAAGATATGGTCTTACCGTAAATGGTTCATGGGTCGTAAACACAGATTACGCAAACCCTGCAACCAGAGAACTTTTACTGAAAGAAGCAAGAGAACTGGCAGAACAGTATAAAAACACACCGGGACTTTTGCTGTACCTTTTAGGAAATGAAAACAATTACGGCTTATTTTGGGAAGGCGCAGAAACGGAAGATATTCCTATGAAGGACAGAAAATCTACCCAAAAAGCAATCCCGATGTATCAGCTATTCAATCAGGCAGCTTTAGAAATAAAATCTTTAGATCAGAACCATCCGGTTGCTTTATGTAACGGAGACACCCTGTTTTTAGACATCATTGCCCAGGAATGTAAAGATGTAGATATTTTCGGAACCAATGTATACCGTGGCGTTTCTTTTGGCGATCTCTTCCTGAAAGTAAAAACAGAATACGGAAAACCGGTTCTCTTCACCGAATTTGGAGCAGACTCCTTTAACGAACTTTCTCAAAAAGAAGATCAGGATGCACAGTCTTATTATCTGCTAGGAAACTGGCAGGAAATCTATGAAAATGCAGCCGGATTAGGAAAAGCGGGAAATGCACTGGGAGGATTCACATTCCAGTTTAGCGACGGTTGGTGGAAATACAAACAGACCGAAGATCTGGAGGTACACAATACCAATGCATCGTGGAGCAACGGAGGATATATCAGAGATTTCCGTAAAGGCGAAAATAACATGAACGAAGAATGGTTCGGAATCTGCGCCAAAGGAAAAACAGATGCTACAGGACACTATCAGTTATATCCGAGAAGCGCATATTACACCCTGAAGCAGGTTCATCAGTACAATCCTTACGAGAGCACTCAGATGAAATCTTCCGGCGTGGTTAAAAACTATTTTAATGACATCAATATTACCGATGCAAATCTGAGAGCAAGAGGCGATAAAGCCGCTCTGAAAGGAGAAAGCAGTGATATGATCAGAATCAGCGATCTGAGAGCAGATTTTTCAACCTTCAACACCGGAGGAAGTCTTATCACCACACCAAAAGAAAAAACAGATGCTTATACATCCTATCCGAATAGACAGGGCTTTGATCATATGCAATCCTATTACGTGGGAATAGAAGGAAATCCGACTGCCAATATGAGAGCCAATGTTAACTTTAATATTCTGGGAAATGTGGCAGAAAATCCTATCGACCAGATATTTTATGAAAACAGAGGAAGAGCAATTCAGGTAATGAATGCAGATGGAACCACAACCACAATGAGAGATCTCAACAGAATTCAGGTCTACAACGCAAGTTATACATGGAATCAGAAATATTTTGATCTTCACGGATTCTACAGAACAGGGCATTACCATTGGGGATACGAAGGCGATCTTTTCGGACTCTATCCTGAAGCCAATTACGGTCCTAATATGGACATCTACAACGGAGAAGCCCCTTTCGGTTTTGAATTCACAGGAAAAAAAGAAATCAACGGGCTGAAAGTCGCTTTCGGACCGGAACTTTGGTGGGGAGCCAACCCTGCATTGTTGGTAAAATACTCAAGAAAAGCAGGGAAATTCGATCTTACAGGAATCTATCATGAAGATCTGGACCAGAGAGGAGATACACAAAGTTCATTTGCCATTCCGCAGCCTAAAACCAGAAGAGTAACATTAGCAGTTCAGAGAAAATTCGGAAACTTCGGAATTGATCTGGGAGGAATCTGGGGCGGACAGCCGCTTAACGGAAGAACATTCCAGTTATACAGAGACGGAAACATTTATCAGGATCAGATCAGCGGCAAAGACAATTGGGGTGGAAAAGCCAAATTTACCTACGCAGGCGGAAAATTCAACTGGTACGCACAGGGAGCGATGATGGGTCTGGTTGCCAATGGAGGAGCAGATTACACACAGACCTTTACAGGATGGAGACTAAAAGACAGCGGAAGCGGAAACCAGTATAATGTCCTTTCAGGATTTACCTACAACATCGGGAATTTCCAGATTGCGCCTAATTTCCTTTGGCAAAAGCCGATCGAAGGACCGGTTCCAATGGACGCACCTGCACCGGGAAGACCAAGAAATATACTGCAGGATCCTTTTGTGGTAAGAGCAAACCGCGAGCAGACCGCAGGAGAAATTCTTTTCACGTATGATCCTACTCCGGCTACATGGATGTACGCGTGGGACAGCGATAAAACAGAAGATGCACCATTTGCATTCAGTACAGGATTTGTATACAGACATTTGCCGACAACACAGGATGCTGCAATAGGAATTTTACCGGACGGAAGAACCACTTTCGCATTTCCGGGAGCTGCACCGGCAGCCAATCTTTGGGAAGCCAATGCAAGAATTGTTTCTAAAGTAAGCTCCGATTTCGGAGTGATAGCCAATATTTATGGCGGAACGGCACAGGCAAATGGAAGCGATACCAGAAAAATCGAAAGATTCGGATTAGAGCTGAGAACCATTTACAAAAAATTAAAATTTGTTACCGCATTCAAACTGAACGATTGGGGACCTTACGATTACCACAGAGATTATAACCTTACTTTCCCGATGCAGCTCATGGGAGATCTCTCCCTTGAAATAGGAAAACCGGAGTGGTGGATCCTTCCGGGAACAAGAATCGGAGTTCGCGGGACCTACAGAACTTTAGATCAGTATTCTCCGAGATATGCACCTACTTATACCATAAACGGTGCCGGAAACTGGGTTCCTGATCCTACCGCAATCGGATTCCCGAACGGAAACGAATGGGAAATAAGAACGTATATTCAAATCAATATCGGTAAATAACTTGTACAAAAATGAAAAATATATTCAGACATAAATTCACCAAAGTATTATTAAGTGCTTCACTTTTAATGGCTTTTGGCTGTCAGAGAGACATCAGCGAGCTTGAAACGGCAGAATATCCTAAAAATCCGGAAGTTTTTATGGATGCCTTCAGTTCAGGGTTAAATTATTCCGCCTTCGGAGGATCCGATGTAAAAGCATTTGATGTAGACACACAGGTAAAATATTCAGGAACCACTTCCATGAAATTTGCCGTTCCGGATTACGGAAGTCCCGAAGGAGCTTACGCAGGAGGATCTTTTTACACCTCTGTAGGAAGAGATCTTTCAGATTACAATGCATTAACATTCTGGATCAAAGCGACTCAGGCAGCGAATATAGATATTATCGGTTTTGGAAACGATCTTGGTGAAAACAAATATCAGGTTTCCCTTTCTGCGCTTCCGGTAAATACCAACTGGAAAAAAGTAATCATCCCGATTCCTGATCCTTCAAAACTAAAAATGGAAAAAGGAATGTTTTTCTATTCCGAAGGTCCCGAAAACAACAAAGGATATACCTTTTGGGTAGATGAGGTGAAATTTGAAAAACTCGGAACCATTTCCTATCAGTCCGCATCTATCCTGAACGGAAGCAACAAAACAATTACCTCTTTTGTAGGCGTTAATAATAAAATCGACGGACTTACTGCTTCTTACAGTATGCCCAACGGAGCAACACAGGCAGTGAACCTTACCCCGTATTATTTCAACTTTAAAACTTCCAATGCAGCGGTAGCTTCGGTAGACCAGCTTGGAAATGTAAGTACAGTAGGATCCGGTTCTTCTGTTATTACCGCAACCTTAGGAAGCAATACGGCAACAGGAAGTCTTACCATTAATTCCTCAGGAAATTTTGTTCATGCACCCGTACCTACACAGACAGCAAATAATGTCATCTCTATTTTCAGCGATAAATACACCAATGTTCCGGTGGATTATTACAACGGATACTGGGCTCCTTATCAAACGACACAATCAGCAGATTTTACGGTAAATAATGACCATGTGCTTAACTATACCAACTTTAATTTTGTGGGAATCCAGATGACTTCACCTACTGTAAACGCATCATCCATGTCACATTTACGCATGGATATGTACTTACCGAATGCTGTAGCTGCAGGATCATCTTTTACCATAAAAGTAGCAGACTTCGGAGCAGATGGAGTATATGGAGGAACTGATGATAAAACAGGGCAGTACACCGTAAATACCGCTTCATTACAAAGTCAGAGCTGGATCAGTCTGAATATTCCCATTACAGCAATTACAGGGTTAACAACGAAAGCGCATATCGGTCAGATAATTTTTGAAGGAGCCAATATTTCTAATTTTTATGCAGATAATATTTACTTCTACAACGACGGAAGCATAATTCCTGCAACGCCTACTGCGGCTGCACCTGTACCAACTCATGCTGCGGCAAGCGTTCTTTCGGTTTTCAGTGATGCTTATACAAACGTTGCGGGTACAGATTTTAATCCGAACTGGGGACAGTCTACACAGGTTTCCCAAACTCCGATAGCAGGAAACAATACCCTGAAATATGCAGGACTAAACTATCAGGGAACTCAGTTTGCAAGTCCGCTTAACGCTTCATCCTACGGATTCATCCATATAGATTATTATACCGCTAATTCTACAAATTTAAAATTCTATTTAATCAGTCCCGGTCCTGTAGAAACGCCGTATACTTTATCTGTACCTTCGGGAATAGGGATCAATACCAATGGCTGGAAAAGTGTAGACATTCCGCTGTCTTCCTTCTCACCGGTTGTACTCAGCAACATCATTCAATTCAAAGTAGACGGAAACGGAGATATTTTCTTTGATAATATTTATTTCCATAACTAAAATTTTAAAAGAACAATTATGAAATATTTACCTAAAAATAAAATTTTAAAACTTCTGGCTGTTACTGCATTTCTGTTTTCGATGAGTTCATGCGATCAGGAATCGGTACAAACGCTTCCCGACAGAAACTTTGATATGGTCTGGAGTGACGAATTCAACGGTACCGCAGGAAGCCTTCCGGATAATAAAAAATGGACATTCGATTTAGGAACCGGAGATAACGGATGGGGAAATCAGGAATTGCAGTCGTATACTAATTCCACCAATAATGTTTCTTTAGACGGAAATGGAAATTTAGTAATCACCGCAAGAAAAAACGGAAATGCTTTCACTTCGGCAAGAGTAAAAACACAGGGACTTTTTTCTCATGCTTACGGAAAAATAGAAGCAAGAATCAAAACACCTTATGGTCCCGGAATCTGGCCAGCTTTCTGGATGTTGGGCGATAATATCAATACCGTTTCATGGCCTCAGTGTGGCGAAATAGACATCATGGAACTGAAAGGGCATATCCCGAATGTCGTATATGGAACCCTTCATGGTCCCGGATATTCAGGAGGAAATGCAAAAACAAAAGCCTATGGATTACAAAATGCCAGATTCGATCAGGACTTCCATGTCTTTGGAGTAGAATGGCAGGAAAACCAGATAGACTTTTTTGTAGACGGATACCTTTATCATCGCGTAAAATCTTCGGATGTTTCAGGAGAGTGGGTGTATAATCATCCTTTTTTCCTGATTCTTAACGTGGCAGTCGGAGGAAACTTTGTAGGATTTCCAACGGACGGAACCTCTTTCCCTCAAAGTATGTACATCGATTATGTAAGAGTTTACAAAGCAAAATAAAATTTTAAACCTTTCAAACCTTACAGGCTTTCAAAACCTGTAAGGTTTCCCGAAAACAAGACTCTCAAAACATTTCAACGGAGGAAATTTTTCCTTCGGAAGGGCTTTACAAACCAATTTTAAAAATAATACATCAAAATTACATTAATGCAATCCACGATTTCCCATATCGAATCCTCTTTAGAAACTGTAAAAATCAACCACGAAGTTTTTTTTAAAATTTCCGATGCAGAATCGTTGCGTCCGTTTTTTATGACCATCGTAAGCGACTCCAATCATTGGATGTTCGTTTCCAGCAATGGCGGACTTTCTGCAGGGAGAAAAAACTCAGAATTTGCCCTTTTTCCGTACTACACCGATGATAAAATCACCGAATCGGCAGAAATTACCGGAAGCAAAACGATGGTTCAGGTTCGTAAAAACGGAGAAATAATCATTTGGGAACCTTTTTCCGTTCGCAATGAAGCGCAATTTCACACTTCGAGAAATGTCTATAAAAACGAATTCGGGAACAAGATTATTTTTGAAGAAATCAACCACGATTTAGCACTCGCTTTTTCCTACGAGTGGAACAACAGCAGCGAATTTGGATTCATTAAAAAATCAAAAATCAAAAATTTAGAGACTGGAAATCAAAATATAACCGTTTTAGACGGATTGCAAAATATTTTACCCTACGGAATCGGAAGCGATTTGCAAAACCGTGTCAGCAATTTGGGTGATGCCTACAAACGTACCGAACTCGACGCAACATCCGGACTCGGAATTTTCGCATTAAGTGCCATTATCGTGGATAAAGCAGAACCAAGTGAAGCCTTGAAAGCCAACACCGTTTTTTCCATCGGGACTGAAAATCCAACGTATTTGCTGTCTTCACTTCAGTTGAAAAATTTCAGAAAAGGCGAAAAAATTACACAGGAAAACGATATTAAAGGCGAAAAAGGAGCCTATTTTATTCAGCAGGAATTAGCATTAAACACAAATGATGAGAAAGAATGGTGGTTTATCGCCAATGTGAATCAGTCTCAATCCAATGTAATCGGTTGGATTGAACGCATTAAAAACGAAAAAAATCTTGCTGAAAAAATCCAGAACGATATTGATTTAGGCACTGAAAATCTCAAAAAACTAGTCGCTTCTGCCGATGGATTGCAGTTTACGAACGACGATCTGCGAGACAGCCGACATTTTTCCAACACGTTGTTTAACATTATGCGTGGCGGAATTTTTGATGACAATTACACCATCGAAAAGTGGGATTTTTCCAAATATTTAGAAAAAGCGAATCAAAATATATTCAATCATTCAAAAGAAATTTTAAATAATCTTCCAGAAAAATTTAATCTTTTTGAATTAAATGAATCGTTAAAAAATACAGAAGATGCCAATTTAATAAGATTGGCTAAAGAATATTTACCGCTCAAATTTTCTCGCCGTCATGGCGATCCTTCCCGTCCTTGGAACAAATTTTCCATCAACACCAGAAGTGAAATTGACGGTTCTAAAATCCTCGATTATGAAGGAAATTGGAGAGATATTTTCCAGAATTGGGAAGCTTTGGCGCATTCCTATCCGTATTTTATCGAAGGAATGATTTTCAAATTCCTCAATGCAACAACTTTTGACGGGTACAATCCGTATCGGGTAACCAAAGACGGTTTCGATTGGGAAACCATTGAAGCCGACGATCCTTGGAGCTACATTGGTTACTGGGGCGATCATCAGATTATTTATCTGTTGAAATTTTTAGAATTTGCCGAAAATTATTTCCCAAATTCTTTAGAAACACTTTTAGACAAAGAATATTTCGTGTACGCAAATGTTCCGTACAAAATAAAATCCTACACCGAAATCTTGGAAAATCCGAAAGATACCATTGATTTTGATTTCGATTTGGATTCAACAATTCACGAAAGAAGAAAAGAAATCGGAGCAGACGGTGCTTTGCTCTGTGACGAAAACGGAGACGTTTTGAAGGTGAATTTCACCGAAAAAATACTCGCAACCGTTCTCGCCAAATTATCCAATTTCATTTTGGAAGGTGGCATCTGGATGAACACGCAACGTCCGGAATGGAACGATGCCAATAACGCTTTGGTTGGAAACGGCGTTTCGATGGTGACGCTGTATTACTTAAGAAGAATGATGAAATTCTTCCAGGCTGTTTTTGAAAATTCGGCTTTGGAAAACGTACAAATCTCCAGCGAACTGGTCGATTTTTACAAAAAAATACGAGAAGGTTTTCTGGAAAATCTTCATTTGTTGGAAGGAAATATCAGCAACGAAGACCGCAAAAAAATCCTCGATGTATTCGGAGAAGCCGCTTCGGAATACCGAAATCACGTTTATCAGAAAGGATTTTGGGGTAAAAAACGAACCGTTTCTTTGGAAGGTTTAAGAAGATTTACCAACCTTTCGTTACAGTTTTTGGAACATTCCATCAAAGCCAACGAAAGAAAAGACGGTTTGTATCACGCGTATAATTTGATGACTTCTAACGAAAAATCGGTGGCGGTTTCGTATCTCAGCGAAATGTTGGAAGGACAAGTTGCGGTGTTGAGTTCTCAATTTTTAAGTTCAAATGAAGCGTTGAAAGTTTTGGATGCGCTGAAAAATTCGGCTTTGTTCAGGGAGGATCAATACAGCTATTTACTCTATCCGAACAAGCAATTGAAAGGCTTTTTAGAAAGAAACAGCATTCCGGAAAATTTAGTGCAGCAATCAGCATTGCTTCAAAATTTGGTTTCCGAAAAAAACACCCAAATCATCGAAAAAGATGTGTTAGGAAATTATCATTTCAATGGAAATTTCAAAAATGCAGGAGATCTAGAATCAGCTTTAGATGATTTAAAGGTTGAAAATCAGGAAAAAGCCTTGATTTTAGGAATTTTTGAAGAAGTTTTTAATCATAAAGAATTTACAGGAAGAAGCGGAACGTTCTACGGTTACGAAGGTTTAGGCTCCATTTATTGGCATATGGTTTCCAAATTATTGTTAGCCGTAATGGAAGTTTGCCAAAAAGCCATCAATGAAAATGCTTCACCAGAAACGGTGGGAAGATTACTGGAACATTTCTACGAAATCAACGAAGGAATCGGCGTTCACAAATCTCCAGAATTGTACGGCGCATTTCCAACCGATGCCTATTCGCACTCTCCATTTGGAAAAGGCGCACAGCAACCGGGAATGACGGGACAGGTAAAAGAAGACTTGCTGAGCCGTTTCGGAGAATTGGGGATCGTGGTAAAATACGGACAATTGCAGTTTAAGCCCGATTTATTAAGAAAAGAAGAGTTCTTAACCGAAGAAAAAACCATCGAATATTTTGATGTGAAATCCAATGCTTCATCACTGAAATTACCCGAAAATTCCTTGTTTTTTACCAAGTGTGAAGTTCCGGTAATCTATGAAATTTCGGAAACCGAAAGCGTAGAAATTTTTAATGAACAATGCGAAGCAAAAATAGAGAACAGTTTAACCGTCAATCAAGAAGACTCCGCGAACATCTTCAAAAGAAACGGAAAAATCTCTTTGATTAAAGTGAAAATTAGAAAAGAACAGTTGAAATAATGAAAAAAAAATAATTGTTGTCCGATAAAAATGGAAAAGCAATTAACAGGTCGCTCCTACGGAGCTTTTTACCGAAGAATACAAATTTCCTATTAACAGTAAGTCCCGATGGGACTTAATACAGCTCCTTTAGGATCGTACTGTTAATAGAAAATGTAAGCGTCTAAGAATGCAAAGCTCCGTAGGAGCGACCTGTTAATCTATCTCATAAACATTTAAATGGTTGATGTGAAAATTCTTTTTATCGGGCAACAATGAAAAAATTTCAATGATTAATGAAATTATTCCGTGTAATACCAATTCTTATTTTGACCTATTTAATGTCATGTAACAGTATGCAAAACACAATCAAACATAAAAGTGCATCCGAAATTTTGGGAAATCCCGATTATTTAGCGATGTCTTACGGCGGTTACCGAACCAATTCCAGAAGAGTGCAACCTACCGTTTCGCAGTTGAAAGAAGATATGAAAATTCTTTCGGCGATAGGTGTGAAAATCATCAGAACGTATAATGTACATCTTCCGGAAGCCGTAAATGTGCTGAAAGCGATTAAAGAATTGCGTCAGGAAAATCCTGAATTTGAAATGTACGTGATGCTCGGAGTGTGGATCGACTGTAAAAATGCGTGGACAGGTTTTGAACCCAATCACAACGAAGAAAGCGAAAGAAACGCCTCTGAAATTGCACACGCGGTAGAATTGGCAAACGAATATCCGGAAATCATCAAAGTGATTGCCGTAGGAAACGAAGCGATGGTAAAATGGGCAACCGCCTACTACGTGCAGCCTTCCGTGATTTTGAAATGGGTGAATCATTTGCAGAATTTAAAGAAAAAAGGCGAATTGCCGAAAGATTTATGGATTACCAGTTCCGACAATTTTGCAAGTTGGGGCGGTGGAGACAAAGAATATCAAACCAAAGAACTCAATGAGTTGATCAAAGTGGTGGATTATATTTCGATGCACACCTATCCGATGCACGACACCCATTACAACCCGGTTTTTTGGGGAATTTCGGAAGATGAATTTCAGTTTTCCAAAGAAAAACAATTGGATTTGGCGATGAATCGCTCTGTGAATTATGCAAAATCGCAGTACAATTCGGTGAAAAAGTATATGCAAAGTTTAGGCATAGATAAACCAATTCATATTGGCGAAACCGGTTGGGCAACATTCTCCAATGAGCTGTACGGAAGCAACGATTCTAAAGCAGTAGACGAATACAAAGCCGGAATTTTTTACCACAAAATGCGGGATTGGACGAATGAAGCGGGAATTTCCTGTTTCTATTTTGAAGCGTTTGATGAACCATGGAAAGATGCCGGAAATTCAGGCGGTTCGGAAAATCATTTCGGATTGTTTACCGTCGACGGAAATGCAAAATATGCGGTTTGGAATCTGGTGGATGAAGGCGCTTTTAAAAAACTAAAACGGGACGGAAACACCATTCAGAAAACCTTTAACGGAAATCTGAAACGATTGTTAGATTCTGTGGAAATGCCTCCACACCGCGAATTTGAAAAACAATTGTTGGAAACGAAATGATGATTTTAAGATGATTCAAAAAGGTAATGCTCTCGCAGATTTAGCTAATTGGGCAGATTTATTTAAACTTTTTTAATCTGCGAAATCTGTATAATCAGCGAGATAAAAAAACATTTGGAAAAAAATCCAAAAATATGAAAACAAAAATCCTACATATCGCCTTAATAACCAGTTTGATAATGAGTTGTCAATCTCAAAAATCGTGGAAAACAGTCATCTACGAAACCTCTGCAAGCGGAAATCAATTAACCAAAATTGATGCGGTAAAACCTGTTGAAAATTCAGTTAAAATCAAACTCAATCCCGAACAGAAATTCCAAAAAATTACGGGATTTGGTGGTGCTTTTACCGAAAGTTCTGCGTATTTGCTCAACCAATTAAGCAAGGCAAACCGGGAAAAAGTGTTGCAATTGTATTTTGGGGAAGATGGAGCCAATTATTCTTTAACCAGAACCACGATTGCTTCCTGCGATTTTTCTCTGAAACATTACACCTACGCTCCGGTTGCAGACGATAAAGAACTGAAACATTTTTCGGTACAGGAAGATATGAACGATTTAGTTCCGATGATTAAAGACGCGCAGAAAATTTCAAAAAATGGGTTTAAAATACTGGCTTCACCGTGGACTTCACCACCTTGGATGAAAGATAACAATGCGTGGATCAACGGAAAACTATTGCCACAATACAACAAAACGTTTGCACTCTATTTTTCAAAATATTTAACCGAATATAAAAAACTGGGTATTCCGATCTGGGGAATTACCGTAATCAACGAACCCCACGGAAACGGCGGAAACTGGGAAAGTATGTTGTTTACCCCAAAAGAAATGACCGATTTCGTGGAAAATTTCTTAGGTCCGAAATTAGAAAAAGATGGCTACGGAAACGTGAAAATTTTCGGCTACGACCAAAACCGTTCTGAACTTAAAAACTGGGTAGACGAAATGTACCGCTCCGAAAAATCTTCCAAATATTTTGCAGGAACAGCCATTCATTGGTACGACAGCACCTGTAAAATTTTTGAAGACGAGCTGCAATATGCACATCAGAAAAATCCTTCAAAACATTTGATTCAAACTGAAGCTTGTATAGACGGCGATATTCCGAAATGGAAAGATGATTCGTGGTATTGGAGCGCAGAAGCGACAGATTGGGGATTTGACTGGGCGAAAGAAGAAGAAAAATATCTGCATCCGAAATACGTTCCGGTTTTCCGTTACGCAGGAGACATCATCGGTTGCTTGAACAATCAGGTAGATGGCTGGATCGATTGGAATATGGTTTTGGATAAAAACGGCGGTCCGAACTGGTTTAAAAACTGGTGTGGCGCTCCGATTTTGGTAGATCCCGAAAAAGACGAAGTGTATGTAACGCCTTTATACTACACGATGGCGCATTTCAGCAAATTTATTCGTCCCGAAGCGGTAAGAATTGGTTTTGAAAATCCCGATTCCGATTTAAAAATTACAGCCGCTAAAAATCCTGACGGTTCGGTTGCGGTGGTGGTTTTCAATCCATCGGAACAGGCAAAAAACATCGAAATTTCTTTGGAAAATCAAAAAATACCTATCCAGATCAGTGCAAAAGCATTGCAAACGGTTCATTTAACTTTTTAATTAAAAAAACACAATAAAAATGGCAGAACATAGCGTAAAATCAGGAAAAAAAGTTCCTGTTGGTCAAAAAATAGCTTTTGGTTTGGGGATGTTAGCCAACCAAATGTTTCCCGCAGCTTTAGGGATTTTTACCGTGGTATTGGTAGAAAAACTGGGCTTTAGTGGATTTTTGTTGGGCTTAACGTATTTTATTCCAAAGTTTTATGACGCTTTGTTCGATTTGATTATGGGTTATGTAAGCGATAACACCAAATCGAAATGGGGACGAAGAAGACAGTATGTTTTAGCAGGAGCCATCATTTTAGGAATTTCTTTTGCGATGATGTGGCAATTGTATGCTGAAAATGGCATTACGTACAATTTTTGGTATTTTTTAATTGTCTCCCTCATTTTTTATTCTGGGCTCACCATTTTCAGTATTCCTTACGTAGCGATGGGTTACGAAATGAGCGACGATTTCCACGAGCGCACCAATATTATGGCGACTTCTCAGTTGATTGGTCAGTTGGCTTGGGTGGTTGCACCTTGGTTCTGGGTAATTATGGGAGATCAGACCTTATTCCCATCCAGTGATGTAGCGGTGAGAACTTTGGCGGTGTATGTTGCCATTGGTTGTGCCATTTTAGCGGCAATTCCGGCATTTTTTATTCCAAGTAAATCTACCCTTCACGAAAATTACAGCCCGATTGATTTAAAAGGAATTCTCGGAAGTTTTGGCGAAATCAAAGAAGGGTTAAAAGCTTCAGTAGAAATCAAGCCTTTCAGAAAAATTTGTATTGCTACTTTTTTAATATTTAATGCTTTCCAAACCACAGCCGGATTTTCTTACTTCATCATCAAATATTATTTGTTCAAAGGAAATGAAGAGGGATTTGGATTATGGCCCACTTTATTCGGAAGTGTAGGTGCGATTATCACAACAGTTGCGGTAATTCCGATCGTGGCAAGAATGTCCAAAGTGATGGGAAAAAAGAAAGCATTTTTACTTTCTCAAGGGATTTCTGTAATCGGATACATCTTGCTTTATTTATTGTTTGTTCCGAGTAAACCTTATCTCTTCCTTTTTGCATTGCCGTTTTTCTCCTTCGGAATTGGAAGTTTATTTACCTTAATGATGTCGATGACTTCCGATGTAATCGATATTGATGAACTCAACACTGGAAAAAGAAGAGAAGGAAGTTTAGGCGCCATTTATTGGTGGATGGTAAAGTTCGGAACCGCTGTTGCAGGATTATTGAGTGGCTTGATTCTTTCCTTGGTTGCTTTTAAATCCAATGCAGCTACACAAACCGACGAAACGATGTTTTGGTTACGAATTTTCTTTGTTGGTATTCCGATTTTAGGAACTTTAGCCGCCATTTGGGCAATGAAAGATTATGATGTAGACGAAGCCAAAGCGAGAGAAGTAAGAGATTTGTTAGAAAAAAGAAAAGCCCCAAAACCTTCCGGATATGGCGCAAACAATGTGTTGGAAGGAATGAACCTTGCCGGACTTTCCAGACTACAATTGCAACAAAAATTCCCACAATATTATTTTCCTACGTATGATTATTCTAATGTAGAAGGAGTAAAGTCAGAATTTTTTAACGTTTTTAATGGCGGAATGAACGGAATTTGTTTCAGCGTGTTCACCGAAAAACAATTTCCGGGTGACATCATCACCGAACAACAAATCAGAAAACGCCTCGAAGTGTTAAAACCACATACGCAATGGATCAGAGTATTTTCTTCCACACACGGACACGAACATATCCCGAAAATCGCCAAAGAAATGGGCTTCAAAGTGTTAATGGGAGCGTGGATTGGCAAAGATGATGCAGAAAATCAGCAGGAAATTCAGTCTTTAATTCAGTTAATAAAAGAAGGAAATGTAGATATCGCCGCCGTTGGAAACGAAGTATTGTTCCGTGGCGACCAAAATGAAGAAACTTTACTAAGCTATATTCAACAAGTTAAAAATCAAACGCTGAATGTTCCTGTAACGTATATTGATGTGTATTACGAAATCATCAATCATCCAAAATTAGTAGCAGCAAGCGATAAAATTTTAATCAATTGTTATCCTTTCTGGGAAGGCGCATCCATAGAAAATGCCGGAATGTATTTGCAGGAAATGTATCATCAAACCCAAAAAATTGCGAGCGGAAAAGAAATCATCATTGCAGAAACCGGTTGGCCGAGTAAAGGCGAAGAAATACAATACGCAAAACCTTCTCCCGAAAACCTGATGAGATACTACATAGAAGCGCAAAAATGGGTATCAAAAGAGCAAATCAACCTGTTTTATTTCTCTTCTTTCGATGAATCGTGGAAAATCCATTACGAAGGTTGGGCAGGAACTTCGTGGGGATTGTGGGATGCCAATGAAAATTTCAAATTTTAAAAAAGACACAAGACTAAAAGACAGGAGATGCTAAACTAAATCATCATTTATCATTTATCATTTATTACAACTATAATCTAAGAACATGTCATACAGAGCAGAGCTGTATTTATCCTTACCCAAGCAAAATCAGGATAATTACATCAAAGGAAAAACCGAAACCGAAAAAAAAGATTTGTTCAGAGAAATTCTGTACAACGGCGTTCACGGCTTTTGTTTCAGTTTATATGAAGACGGACAAAAACCCGGCGACATCATTTCCGAAGAACAGGTTCGCCGAAGAATGGAAATACTGAAACCGCACACGTCGTGGGTTCGCTCGTTTTCCTGCACCGAAGGGAACGAACACATTCCGAAAATCGCCAAAGAATTCGGAATGAAAACCTTGGTTGGAGCTTGGTTAGGCGACGATCCCGAAATCAACGAAAGAGAAGTAGAAGGATTGATAAAACTTGCCAAAGAAGGTTTTGTAGACATTGCAGCAGTCGGAAATGAAGTGATGTACCGCAAAGATTTGTCCGAAGATGAGTTGTTGGATTTCATCAACCAAGTAAAAAAAGAAATCCCCGAAATTCCGGTAGGTTACGTAGATGCCTATTATGAATTCACCATAAAGCCAAGAATTACCGATGCCTGCGACGTTATTTTGGCAAATTGTTATCCGTTTTGGGAAAGCTGTCCTGCTGAAAATTCGCTCAACTATATGAAGCAGATGTATTATCAGGCAAAACAGGCAGCCAACGGAAAACCAGTCATCATTTCCGAAACCGGTTGGCCAAGCAAAGGAGAAGAACTAAAAGGCGCTTTTCCATCAGAAAAAAATGCATTGGATTATTTCATCAACACCCAATTGTGGTGTATGGATGAGGAAATCGACTGTTTCTACTTTTCCTCTTTCGATGAAAGTTGGAAAGTCGGTCCCGAAGGCGAAGTCGGTGCCCATTGGGGAATCTGGGACAAACACGAGAAGTTGAAGTATTGAGGAGTTTTGGTTGTCGGTTAATGGAAGTTTTATTTGGGCAGCTTAATCCACCTGAAGTTTATCCTGAGCCTGTCGAAGGGTTCCCGCTTTTTTCTTTTCCGTTGCCTGAGCGAAGTCGAAGGCAACGAAAAAGAAAAAGAGCTCCAATCAAGTCGGGCTGCGAGAAATTCGAGATTAAAAATATAGACTTGTTTCATCTATAATTTAAAATCTATAATCTAAAATTTAAAAAAATATTATGCTTAAAAAATTACACCATATCGTTCTATTCCTTTTCAGTACTCTCTATTTGGCGCAGGTCGATGTGGTGTACAATGATTTGGTCTGGTCCGACGAATTTTCTACCAACGGAGCGGTTGACAATGTCAAATGGTTTCATCAGACGCAATTACCAGTTGCAGGAGGTTGGTATAATAATGAGCAACAACATTACACCAATCTCATCACCAATTCTTTCGCCAACAACGGGGAACTGAATATTGTTGCTAAAAAAGAAACCTTTACCGATCAGGGATATACCAAAAATTACACTTCGGCAAGATTAAATTCAAAATTTGCCTTTAAATACGGCAGAATAGACGTTCGGGCAAAAGTTCCGAAAAATCAGGGAACATGGCCTGCAATCTGGCTTTTAGGAAAAAATGTGAATGAACCGGGTGGTTATTTCGCTTCTACTTATGGAAATACCAATTGGCCGGCTTGCGGAGAAATCGATATGATGGAATACGGAATTTTCCCTTCTGCTCCTGAAAATTTTATTCAGAGTACGTTGCATACACCGTCTTCGTCAGGAAATTCTGTCAACCATGGCGGAATGTTGGCTTCATCGGATATTACCGCCAATTATCATATTTATTCGATGAACTGGTCGCCCAATCAAATTACGTTTTTGCTGGATGGAGTAGCGTATTATACCTATAATCCTTTAGTGAAAAATGCATCAACCTGGCCTTTTGATAAAGAACAGTATCTGCTGCTTAATATTGCAATGGGCGGAGTTGCAGGAACTATTCCTTCCACATTTACCGATGCTTCGATGATTATTGATTATGTAAGAGTCTATCAAAACACTACTCCGGACACGGTTGCACCTACCAATTTTACGGCAACTGTTGGAGCAGTAACCAGCGATTCCGTAGAATTGTTACTAAATGCAACCGATAATTTTGGAGCGATTACCTATCAGATTTCGGGTGGAGCTACACAAACGGTTTACGGAACTTCGGGCGTTCAAAAATCAGAAATCATTTCAGGGTTGAGTCCATCTACTAATTATACGTTTACCATTTCAGCGAGCGATGCAGCAGGAAATGCGGCAGCCAATAATCCCATCACGGTAAATGCAACCACTCTTTCCAATATCAATACCGCTTGCAGCGGAACCTCTACTTTAGCTTCGCAGGGCGCGTTTTCTACCGGATACAAATACGACTTTCAAACCATTGGAACCGATGTGAAAATTACGTTTGAACTTTTAGATACTGATAAAACAGGTGTTGTAGCGTATTTATGGAAGCAAACTCCTTTTACAGAAACTCCGATGACCAATGTTTCCGGAAAGAAATTTTCAAGTACCATTACAGGACAAACCGCGGGTTCTACAATTAATTATGCGGTGAAGTTTGCCTACGCAGGAGGAATGTCGGTGACCAAATATTATTCTTACGTAGTTGGTGATGCGTGTATTTCTCTGGGAGTTACAGATTTTTTAAAAGTCAAAGAACTGCTTTATCCCAATCCTGTTGAAAATATCCTGAATCTGAAATTACCTGAAAACAAAAATACGGTTACACTTTATGATTTTTCAGGGAAGAAACTTTTTGAAAAAAATGTGGGGACGACTTTGGAGTTAGATTTTAGTTCCTTTACGGCAGGTACTTATTTAATCAGAATTGAAAATTCCAAAGCAGCCAATACGTATAAAATCGTAAAAAAATAAGACAAAAAACGATTCGCGATTTTTAAGAATATCATTTCTGAAAATTAACAGTCAACAATAATACTAATTTTTAAAACTTTATAAAGATGAAAAATTTATCTCTTTTTCTAATGCTTTTGGCATTTAGTTTTGGCTTTTCTCAGCCAACAACTAATGCACCGACACCTACAAAAGCCGCCGCGGATGTGATTTCTATATTCAGTGATGCGTATACGAATGTAGCTACTAATTACAGCCCTTATTGGGGACAAAATCCCCCGGTAACTGTAACCCCTAACTTTGTAGCCGTTTCTGGTTCCGGAAATAATATATTGGCTTATACCAATTTCAATTATCAGGGAACTGAACTCACTACTCAGAATGCAGCTTCTATGGAATATCTTCATATTGATGTATGGACAAACACCGCAGGAGCTGTTCTTAAAGTTTCGCCCATCAACAATGGAACGGGCGCCAGTGAATTTTTGGTGAATGTTCCTCTTACGAATGCAGGATGGAGCAGTGTGGATTTGCCAAAATCTGCATTTACGGGAATGACTTGGAATTCTGTTTTTCAGCTGAAATTTGACGGACAGTCAGGAACAAACCCATCTAATATTTATTTAGATAACATCTATTTCTGGAAAAATCCTGTGAATCCTGCGGCAGATGCTACTTTAAGCGATTTAAAAGTAAACGGAACCACTGTTTCAGGGTTCAGTTCTGCGATTCTTTCCTATACATTGGAATATCCGCAGGGTACAACGGCGGTTCCGCAAATTACTGCTGCTACAACCACCAATGCAAGCGCAACAAAAGTCATTACCCAGTCATCGGCAATTCCGGGTACGGCAACTGTTCTGGTAACCTCACAAAACGGATTGGTAACCAAAACATACACGGTAAATTATGTGGTTTCAGGACCTAATGTTGCTGCGCCAACTCCTCCTGCGAGAGCTGCGACAGACGTTATTTCCATGTTCAGTAATGCGTATGCCAATATTCCTATTGATGCATGGTCTGCGGTTTGGGACGATTCCAGTATTTCTGATATTCAGGTAGCGGGAAATGATACTAAAAAAATTATTTTCACTAATTTCCTGGGAGTGGATTTCAGTGGAGCGGGACATCATATCAATGCAACTAATTTCACCCATTTCCATATGGATATCTGGATCGACAATAGTGTGGATATGGTAGGAAAAGTATTCAATCTCAAACTTTCACAATGGGGAGGAACTTCCGGAGAGGTTTCTGCACTGGAACTTCCGCTTAATACAGGAAGTACACCGGCTTTGGTAAAAGGACAATGGCTTTCTATCGATGTTCCGTTGAGCAGCTGGACGAATAATGCTGCAAGAAATGATATCGCCCAGTTTGTGATTACTTCCAATATCGGAACGGTTTATTTTGATAATCTCTATTTTCATAAAGCTACAGTATTGGGAACCAATGAAACTACCGTTTCCAAAAGCTTGAGAGTTTATCCTAATCCTGCGAATGTCGGTGAAACAATTACGGCAGAAAGTAAAGTGAAAACCATCGAAGTGTATACTTTGTCGGGACAAAAAGTAAAGAGTGAAAACTCAAACACCATATCCACACAAGGATTTGCCAAAGGAATGTATATTTTGAAAACCACGACAGATAAAGGGGAAGTTCAGTCTTCTAAAGTTATTGTGAAATAATTAAAACCATAAATAAATAATTAGACGTCCGTTGGCAAAACGGACGTTTTTTTCTTAAATTTTATCTATATTTGAGTAAAATGCTGAAACACTTTTTTGTTTACTTTTTATTGTTCCTGAGTTTTTTTTCTAATGCACAGAGCATTTTGGAAAAAGGGATGCCCTTTGTGCAAAATTATCTGCCCGATAGCTACGGAAATCACGGTAAAATCTGGGATATTAAATCTGCAAAAAACGGCATGATCTATATGGCTTCCGAAGACGGACTTCTGGAGTTTGACGGTAAAACATGGGGACATTTTAAGAGTTACCGTGGCTATACAAGATCTTTATACGTTGCCAATGATTCTACCATTTATGCAGGAGCAGATATGGATTTCGGAGTCTGGAAGAAAAATAAATTCAGAAAATTCAGCTTTACTTCACTGTATCCTTTCAGAAAGAAAATAGGTGGGGTGAATGAAGAGTTTTGGGGAACGTATCAGATTAAAAATCAGATGGTTTTTGTATCTCATCAAAACATTTATATTTCATCATATAAAAAGCTTATCAAAATTTCTGCACAGTCCAGATTTTCCAATAGTTTCTTCGTCAACGGAAGATTGTTTCTTGCCGATGAAAAAAAAGGACTTTTTGAGTACGACGGAGTACAGTTGAAACTCCTGTTTTCTTATCCAGATAACAGCTCTTTGGATGTAAGCGGTGTTTTTTTTAACGGAAATTCTCTACGGATCATTACTAAAGATAAAGGAATTTTTGAATGGAATAACGGAAGACTTACCCCGCTTCAGCTTGAAGTTTCTTCAATGCTGATCAGAAGTAAGGTTTTCAGTTTTATTAATTTGGGAACGCAGTATTACGCTTTCGGAACCATACTGGACGGAATATACATTACGGATTTGAACGGAAAAATCATTCAGCACATTAACAAAAGCAAAGGATTACCCAACAATACTGTTTTGTGCATGAATTACCAGAAAAGCGGTAAACTGTGGCTGGGTCTGGATTATGGAATCTCTTCTGTGGATATTAAAAATGACATTACCTATTTTTACAGTAAGGACGATGATTTTGGAACAGGATATACGGCAGCGTTCAAAGATCATATTTTCTTTTTAGGTTCTAATCAGGGACTGTATTTTGCAGACTGGAATGAAATGGGAAATCCGGGATCCGGTAATTTTTTACGAATGGTAGAGGGATCCGAAGGACAGGTCTGGTCGCTGAGAAATATCGACGGAAATCTGTATTGCGGTCACGATAAAGGACTTTTCATTCTGGAGAAAAACAGTTTAAAAAAAATCAACAACGAATATGGCGTTTCTGCAATTACCCCTTTCAGGAAAGATTATATTTTAACAGGAAACTATTCGGGAATTTTCGTTTATAAAAAAGAAAACAATACACTCAAATTCATAAAAAAAATGAATTTAATTGTAGGAGCGGTAAGCCAGATTGAAGTGGAAAATGATCATACGATATGGATCAACATCCCTAATTACGGTATTCTGCGGACAACCGTCGATGCCAATTTTAATGCGGTTAACCGTCAGATTTTTCCCGACAGTAATTTTAAAGGAAACTTGCCGCATCTTTACAAAATCAAGGAGAAAATAAAAATATTCACTTCATCAGAACAGTATGATTTCAATCATCAGAACAATAAATTTTTTCCTGCTTCTGAAAAAGTACAGCTTCCGGTTATTAACGGTAAACTTCCCGGATTTTATATTCCCCAAAAATTATCTGCGGAATATAACTTTTTCCCTATATACAACGGTTTTGCGCTGGAAAAACTGAATTTTCAGGATAAGAACAGGTTCAGTTCCCGGCTTATTTTCACGAAGGCGCAGATGTTTAACAATATGGGAAATTTTGATCTGGAAGAAAACCAAAAGCTTCCTTACCGGTTCAATAATCTCCGTTTTATATTTTCGCTTCCCAACGAAGAAGGAGTGGAGTATCAGTATTTTCTGGATGGATTTTCAAAAGACTGGTCTGTTTGGAATTCTGAAAATAAAATAGAATTTCTTGGTCTCAAAGAAGGAACATACAGTTTTTTGGTAAAAGCTAAAATCGGGAATCAGATATCTGACGTAAAAACATTTACCTTTAGAATCAATCCGCCTTGGTACAGAAGCCTGTATAGTTATGCAGCTTATCTTCTTATGATAGCGGGCTTTTTTTACTTCCTTAAAAAATATCAGGAAAATAAACTGAAAAAACAAAAACTGGAACTTCTGAAAAAAGAGCAGAATGCACTTCGCGAACAGGCAGAAAAGCACAGACAGGAAATGTTTTTTGAAAAACAGCGACAGCTTGAAAATGAGAAAAATAACCTCAAAGAAGAGATCAAAAATAAAACCATAGAACTTGCCACCAAAGCCAAAGAAGATGAAGATAAAAACCGCCTTCTTTCTACCATTAATGAAAAAATACTTGAAATAGAGAATAACCCGAATATTTCTAAAATAAGACTAGGAGAAATCCGCAGAACCCTGAAAACCTATCTGGAAACAGACGATCATACATTCGAAATCCAGATGGATGAACTTCATCAGGAGTTTTTCAAGGCAATGAGGAAGAAATTTCCCAATCTTTCCATATACGATCTGCGTTTATGCGCTTACCTTAAAATAGGGCTGAATTCTAAAGAAATGGCAGATATTTTTCAGGTATTGCCTTCCAGTATCAATGTAAGCCGATCCAGACTGAGAAAAAAACTCGGGCTGAAACCCGAAGATGATCTGTTTGATTTTCTGAATAATTTTGAATAGTTTTTCTAAGGAAAATCCATTTATCTACGTCCCGTAATTTTATTTACAATCCTTTTTTTCTTCTGATTACAATTCGAAGGCTATACTTCTTGTAATAATCATGAAAAAAAATAAAAAAAAAACATCTGATTTATATTATTTACAATCAATGTGTTATGGTTTTGTGTTTATAAAATACAACATTTCTTTAAAATTGTTTCCAACTCTTTTCCATTTTTCTGCATCTATATAAATAGAGACATCTGTAAAAACTAAAATGATATTACCTATGAAAAATTTATATATAAAGATCCTGCTTTTTTTACCGGTTTTCTATTTGGCGCAGATTCCGACGATTGAAACGGGTGATGGAAAGGGAGGTTATGAAAAGAGCAATCAGGTTGTCCTTCAGAAACTGAATATTGAAACCAAAATCACAGGAAGAATTTCTACCAATACCGTGACGATGGTTTTAAAAAATAATTCAGACCGATTGAGAGAAGGGAGAGTTACTTTTCCACTTCCGGAAGGAGTTAATGCAAGCGGTTATGCTTTAGACATCAATGGTAAACTAAGAAATGCGGTTCCTGTTGAAAAAGAAAAAGCAAAAGAAGTTTACGAAACGATTAAAAAAAGAAATATTGATCCGGGAATCCTTGAAAAAGTAGAAGGAAACAGCTTTCGTACAACAGTTTATCCGATTGCTGCAAATGGTGGCGAAAGAACTGTTCAGATTACCTATCATTATGAACTGAAAAAAGCAGGGAACTCTTACCAGTATTTTTTACCGTTGAATTACAGCTCGGAGATTCCTGAATTTAATGTTAAAACAACCGTATTTCAGAGTTTGAATTCCCCACAGCTCGAAGAAAAACCGGACGGAAGTTTTCATTTCGTTAAAAACGGAAATATTTGGGTTGCCGAAACGCACAAAACACAATATAAGCCTGGAAATAATTTAAAGATTACTTTTCCTCAGGATCATGAAAACCAAAGTGTTTTAATACAGAAAGCTTCTGGTAATTCGTCTTATTTTCTTGCAAATATTGCGGTTAGCTCAAACGAAAGAGCCAAAAGGCTTCCCAATAAACTGGCGATTGTCTGGGATAATTCATTGAGCGGAAAGAAACGCGATCATTCAAAAGAACTGGCTTTACTGGAAGAATATTTTAAGACCAATAAAAACCTGAATGTAAAGATATATTTCATTAATAATACATTCGAAGAAGGACAGACTTTCAGAATTAATGACGGAAACTGGAATCAGTTAAAAGCTTATCTGTTAAAAACAACGTACGATGGCGGAACAGATTTCGGAAAACTGGAGTCGCTTCGTGAAGATGAAATCTTTTTCTTTACAGACGGATTGTCGTCTTTCGGAGAACTGAAAATGATCTGGACAAAGCCGGTTTATACCATTTCCTCATCCAATGCTGCGAATTTTAATCAGTTGAAATTCATCAGCAGCAAAACAGGCGGAGAATTTTTAAACCTGAACGAAAATGATCCTAAAAAGGTGGTTCGAAGTTTATTATTTCAGCCTTTAAAATTTTTAGGAATTGAAAATAATGCTCAGCTTTCTGAAGTCTATCCTTCTCTAACGCAGACCATTTCTGAGGATTTTGTGCTGACAGGTATTTTAAAAGAAAACCAAACAACAGTTAAGGCAAAATTCGGATATGGAAATGAAGTAACCGAAACAAAAGTCATTAATTTAAATATAAATGAACACGCGGTAAAAGACTGGGAAATTTCAAAATTCTGGGCACAGAAGAAACTGAATGAACTTGAAATCTTTGAAAAAGAAAATAAAGAGGAGATTAAAAATATCAGCAAACAGTTCAGTTTGGTAAGTAATAATATGAGCCTGATGGTTTTGGAAAATGTGGAAGATTACGTCCGTTATGATATCGCTCCGCCTGTAGAATTAAAAGCCCGGTTTGATGAGATGGTTAAAAACAACAGAGCTGCGAAAGATGAGCGCGTGAAAGATCTTATGGATGATGCAGAAAGAATGACACAAAACCTAAAGAACTGGTGGAAAACAGAATATAAGAAAAAGAAGGAATTAAAACGATATCCGGAACCTGATTATGATGAACTAATCGATTCTGATAGCAGAACCCAAAGAATTGAGGAGGTAGTAGTTACCGGAATAACTAATCAGGGAGGAGTGAAAGAATCTGTTTATGCTCCACCGCCAACTGCGAATGTTGCTCCGAAAGTGGATGCTTCACCTGTGCAAGTTGATCGATTAGAAGTACCTGTTTCTAATCGTAGATCTAATGATATTCAGGAGGTGGTGATAACCGGAGCGTTGGGAGTTAAAAAAAGACAAGATGCAATGGTTTCCTCATCGACGGTGATAACGTCTGAACCAGTAAGAAATCAACAGATTAATGTAAGAGGAACTGCTTCTATTGCTTCAAATAATTCAGTTCAGTCGCTTGAAGGGCGAGTTTCAGGAATGAGTGTTAATTCAGGATGGACTGCAAAAACAGATTCAATGAAAACGCAGGGAATTTCCGAGGTAATGAATTCAGGAAGAGTGAATTTAATTGAGGTGGAATCCAGTGCAGATTATATGAAGTTTTTTAATTCTGCTAAAACCCCTGAAAAAATATATGAAGTTTATCTGAAAAACAGAGCGCAATATGAAAACCTGCCTCAGTATTATTTTGATGTTGCTCAGTTGCTGTTTAAAAATAATGATAAAAAATACGGACTTAAAGTATTGAGTTCTATTGCAGATCTTGATATTGAAAATGAAGAATTGTACAAGCTTTTAGCCTATAAATTAAAGCAGGCTGAAGTTTATGATAAAGAACTTTTTGCCTATCAGAAGGTATTGGAATGGAGACCGTTTGATCCGCAAAGTTACAGAGATTATGCTTTGGCATTGGAAGATAACGGAAAATATCAGCAGGCTCTGGAAAATTTATATAAAGTTCTCACCCAGTCTTATACACGGGAATTAGCAGACCGAGACGATGGAATAGAGGAAATAGTGATCATGGAGATCAATGAACTGATCAGCAAGTACGGAAGCAGACTGGATCTTAAGACCATCAATCCTAAGATTATTGCAGATCTTCCGGTAAATATCAGAGTAGTGATCAACTGGAATAAAGACGATACCGATATCGATCTTTGGGTAACAGATCCCAATAACGAACGTTGTTACTACAGTCATCCGGAAACAGAAATTGGAGGGAGACTGAGCAACGATTTTACAAGAGGTTTCGGACCGGAACAATTTCTGCTGAAAAAAGCAATTAAAGGAAAATATAAAATCCAGACCAATTTCTTTGGAGAAAGACAGGTGGGAATTGCCGGACCAACCGCAATTATGGCAGAAGTTTATATTAATTATGCAACAGGGAAGCAGGAAAGAAAAACAGTAGTGTTTCAGAATCAGAAAGAAAATGAAAGAGGGAATGATGACGGAATTCTGATTGGTGAGTTTGAATTTTAATTAGGAACTGTACAAATTCAGATGATTGTGGTTTTTAAGAATTTGTTCAGGTTTTTTCCGCAGGCGAAGCAGATCGGTATATTTAATTAAGCCTTATAAAACGAATGATCTGAGATTTTAATCAATTAATTGGATAGAAGAATAAACTGTAAGTCTGCGGAATTTTTAGAAAAAAAGAGGGTAAAGCACAATAAAATGGTATGTGGAGAAGTTAAAATAGTGGTCGATGTATGATGAAGAAGATTGAGTTTGGAGCGTCTGCAGAAATGCGGACGCTTTTTTATTTTGAACTATATTGTTGTTGGAAAACGCAGAGACGCAAGTTTTTTGATTAATCTCAAACCTTTAAGGCGCAAGAAAATCAAAGATTTTCAATAATGGATTGATGTTTAATTTTATCGCAGATAAAATCTTTGCGCCTTAAGATAAGACCGTATTTAGTGAATATTTTGCGCCTTTGCGATGGTTAAAGATATTATGTTTAAACAAGTTTTTTATATGTAAATGATATTATGATACAATAACAAAAGCTTTTATTGCTGAAAGCAGATAAAATTAAGCTAATATCATTTTGTAAAAGCCAGATCAGAATCTGAAACTAAAAGTCACAATTTTTTGTTAAATCATTAAAATTTTCTCTTCCTGAACAAAAATTATTTTTACTTTTGGAGAATTAACTCAACAGTACAATATATGTTTACGGTTAAAAAATCAATTCTTGGATTTATTTGTGCAATCGGTTGCATTGATTCGTCTTTGTGCAATGCCCAGACTTCTGTTCAGGTGAAAAATAATCTGAATTTTGAAAGAAATGAAGTGGTTGCAGTTCCCGTTTCACAGCTAAGATCTTTTTTAGACAAAAATAAAGAAGAAGAGATAAGGATAAAAAACAGCAAAGGACAATTAATAACCATTCAGTGGATCGACAACGATGGAGACGGAAACAATGATGAATTGCTTTTCATGGCGCACATTGCCGGAAAATCCTCTGAACAATATACCATTACAGCCGATGGAAAATCTCCGGTTCCTGAAAGTACATTAACCACCTATTCCAGACTGGTTCCTGAAAGAGTGGACGATTATGCATGGGAAAATGATAAAATTGCATTCAGAATGTACGGTCCGAAAGGGCAGAAAGAAGCTTTAGCCGGAGTAAAAGGAAGTACCCTTTCCAGCGGAGTGGATATTTGGCTGAAAAGAACAGAACAGCCGGTTATCAATAAATGGTATAAAGGCTATTTAACCGATCCGATGTATTACCACAGAGATTCCAGAGGAGAAGGCTACGATCCCTATCACGTCGGAGACAGCCGAGGAACCGGAGGAATCGGAATCTGGAAAGACGGAAAACTACAGGTTTCGCAGAATTTTGTTACCTCTAAAACCATTGCTGAAGGACCATTAAGAACGGTTTTTGAGCTTACATACAATCCTTGGAGCGATTTTGGAGTAAAAGAAACCAAAAGAATTTCTTTAGATTTAGGTTCAAACTTTTCAAAATTCGAATCCACTTTTGAAGCGGAAAAAAAGGTTCTGAATTATACCATCGGAATTACCCTTCACAAAAACGAAGGAGAAGCAAAGCTTAATGACAAAGAAGGTTATTATCTTCATTGGGAAAAAATTGATGATTCCTTTGTAGGGGAGGGAATTGTGGTAAATCCTGAAGCTATTGAAAAATCAATGGCTTTTACATCTGAAACTCCGGATCAGAGCAATTTACTGGTCATCACAAAACCTCAGAGAAAACTTACCTACTACGCAGGATTTGCATGGCAGAAAAGCGGACAGATTCATACTCAGAAGGACTGGGAAGATATGTTGAAAAAACAGGCGCAGATCATCGCAAATCCGTTACAGGTAACCATTAAATAAACATCATAAAGATGAAAACAAAACTCTATTTACTGACTTTAGGTTTAGCTGCCGTCAATTTTTCCGCCCAGACAAAAGACACCTTAGCTGAAAAAATGCTGATTTATCAGCTTCCAATGGGAGGTTGGGGAAAACAGCTTGAAGATAAATCTGTCGTAAACTACAATCTTCCTCTCAGCAAAGAACTTTTACGAAAGATAAAAGCAACAGGAGACGATCATGCAACCATTGATAATAATGCGACTTCAAGGGAGATTAATGCACTCATTAAAGCATATTCTGTCACCAAAAATCCCGAATATTTAAAATCAGCAGAAAAAGGAATCAGCTATCTTTTGCAGATGCAGTATAAAAACAACGGAGGTTTTCCGCAGTACTATCCCAATAAAGGACTGTACAGAAAGCAGATTACATATAACGACAATGCAATGATTAATGCATTAACGGTTTTGTATAATGTTGCCGAAGGAAAAAATGGTTTCGATGTGGTGGATGCAAAGCTGAAAGAAAAATCAAAAACCGCAGTTCAGAAAGGAATAGAATGTATTTTAAGAACCCAGGTTCTGCAGAAAAATATTCCTGTGATCTGGGGAGATCAGTACAACGAAGAAACCTTACAGCCGGATAAAGCACGAGCTTTTGAGCCTGTTTCTTTAGCCACTGCAGAATCTGTGGGAATTGTACGGTTTTTAATGATGCAGCCTGTAACTCCGGAAATCGAAAAATCTGTAAAATCTGCCATAAAATGGTTCAGGCAAAATAAAATTGAAGGTTACAGCTATGAAGTGTCTAAGGTAAACGGAAAAGCAGTGCGAACCTTAGCCGAAGATAAAAATTCTGTGATCTGGGCAAGATTTTACGACATCAACAACAATAAACCTCTTTTCGGCGACCGCGACGGAAGCGTAAAATACAATTATTACGAAGTTTCCGAAGAAAGAAGAAACGGCTATAGCTGGTACGGAGATTATGCCGAAAAACTGCTTGGGAAAGAATATCCGAAGTGGCTTGAAAAAAACAGTATTTCTGATTTATAGTTAGTGGCAGTACTTGGAACGTTAGATCAATTTTATTCCGTGTTCTGCAGAAAAAAGCGGCTGTCCCGATCGGGA
>OGQD01000266.1_pt1 | contig 42585 bp, 40 predicted proteins | sample 1553091 | NCBI WGS metagenome assembly OGQD01 (sample SAMEA2580290, study PRJEB22360) | human gut metagenome | biome: human gut; feature: human-associated habitat; material: faeces | place: Denmark | collected 2008/2010
TAATTTTCTGAGGATTTTATTATTGATTTTAAATCTTTATTTACAATGGTATAATATGACGTTTTGTTTTCTTCGTCATCTCTGACTTTTATTAAAACTGAATTATCATTCTTTAGGTACGATCTGTAAATCTTGAAATAGCTCCCAATTAATGGTAGACTCTCTTTATTCAAAATTTTAACTTTTTTACTTAGATTTTCGCTAATTTTGATCAGTCTATCCTTCTGAATATTATAAACGAAAATACCTTTTTGAGAATCAAAGTAAATTAATGACGCGTCTTTACTAAAAACAGGATTTTGCAGACTGTGATCTTGAATATATCCTTTTTTCATCGTAGAAAGATTACATAACACCCATTTATCCTGCAAGTCTCTGTAAATACTAAATTCTCCATCTTTGGATAGAGTGAAATATGCACTTTTTACAATATCAAAGGGTTTGGCTGTATTATTCTGAGTATCTAAAATCTGTAAATCAATATTTTGATTATCTACTGTATAATTTTGAAGTTTTCCTCTTTTAAAAGCGAAAAGATATTTATCACTGCCAGATAAAAAAATCTTTTTCGAATCTTTATTATCAATTGCGCTTACATGATTATTGTTTGTAATTATCCAATATTTGTCAATTGGATCAAAACCAGTGTCATGCTTGCTTAAATCACCATCATTTCCATACCATATTTCGACATTTTTGTTTTTTGGTATCTTCGTTTGGCCATTTACAAAATACTTTCCTTCTTCATTCATTTCACTAACTACAATGTAATCTCCAGTATCTATATCTTGTAAAATTGGTTTTGAGATATTGCCAGATTTGATATCTAATAAAACTAAACTTTCCGTTTTATCAGTACTGTTTTGTTCAATTATATAAAGTGTTTTCTTTGAATCACTTATTTCAATTCTCTTGATAAGCACAGGGCTCTCGTAGATCTTTTTTTTATTTTGGGAAGAAGTGTCGTAGATTTCGTATTTATTTTCACCCTTTCTTACGACAAAAATTTTACTTACATTATCTTTCGTAATATTGACTACACTATCTATTTCGTAGTATGATGCCCCTTTGTTATTATAGACAGACAATTTATCGGCAGTGTTTAGTAATGCAAAAGTTCCTGTGTCTGAAGACGCAAAAACTCTTTTAATATTGTCAAAAACCTTCTGTCTTCTATCATTCAGACTAACTAAGACAGCTTTATCTTTTGCCAATGCTACCACAGCTTCTTCTTGTAAAAAAATTGGAATATCTAAGGTTTTCGTTAACAGATGAGGTTTTTGAATTTTATTCTTTGTTGAAAAAATTTCAATAGTATCTTTGTTAATATCATAATGTTTTCCTGCTATAACCCAGTTTCCCTTTGGAGACATCGCAAGAATTTTTATTCGATATTGCTGAGCCATTTTTTTTTCTAATGTGCCTCTCAACGTTTGACCTTGACAAAAAGAAATCCCTACAAGTAACAGTAAAATTATTATATTTTTAAATGATCTCATTAGTAACCTGGATTTTGGGGATTTAAATTTGAATTTAGTTCAAGATCTTTTTGAGGAATTGGCCACAGTTGATGATTAGTCTGCCAATTAGGTTTTGAGGAAATAAGAGAATTTAAATTGTTATTCCTTTTGAGATCAAAGAAACGATGCCCCATCTCTGTAAAGAATTCTCTACGGTTCTCACTTGCGATTTCAGTAATTAAATCAGACTGTGAAATGCCTGAAGTTACCGCCGAAAGTCCAGCACGTTGTCTTGTAGCATTTAAATATAGCAGTGCTTCATTGAGTTTGTTTTGTTTTGCCAAGCTTTCGGATAATAGTAGGTAAACTTCTTCAAGCCTGAAAACAATGGAGTACTCTGTGGTATTATTTGAGCGATTTTTATATTTATCGGCTCTATACCAAGTGTTTGCGCCCACAGTAATTACTGCCATCCAGTTCGATTTTCTGAAATCCGATGATGCAAAGGAGGACATAAGAGATGTCGATAGTGCGTAGCTCGAAGGTGCTGCACCTGTGAAATAATATAAACTTGCCTCTTTTGTTGCATCTCCTGAATTTTTAGGTTTTAATTGCCACAAAATATGTTTTCCTGACTTTTGAAAGACTTTAGCAATGTCAGTTTCGAAAGTATAAAGAGAACTTTGAGCTATTGATTTTAATTTAGCTTCCGCATCGGCTGGTCTCTGCTCTGCAAAATATACCTTTGCCATCATCAGTTCTGCAACTTTACGATTGACAAAAATTCTTTCGGAGTTACTGTATTCGTCTGCTAATAATATATAACATTCGTTCAAATCGTTTTCAAGTCGAACAAGAACATCATCAGAACTCAATTTTGATGAGGTGTTGTTAGCAGTGTAATCAGTTGTAGTTAAATAAGGAATATCTCCATATATTTGCTGTAAATAGAAATATAAAATACAGCGTATCAGTAATGCTTCACCTTTCATTCTTCTTTTGTCTGTGTTTGAAATTCCTGATGATTTTTCAAGACCTTCTAAGATAGAATTGGAGAAATAGATTTGTTGATATGTATTTGACCACAGTGAATAAACTGCAGCATTGCTGGAAATGAGTTGATTTTGTGAAATTTCATAGATTCCATTTGTTGCGGTAGTTGCATAACAAGTGAGATCATCTGTATAATTGCTCAAAAATAATCCCATCTTATCACCTGCCAGTAGAGAATTATCTCGTAAACTCGAATATAATGCCGATAATGCGGAATTTGCTGTTTGAGTGTCCTGAAAAACATTGTTTTTATCAATTTGATTTTCCGGTACATCAACTTCCAGCATCTCTTCACAAGAAATCAGATTGAGTAGTAATAGTGAGAATAATAATATAGTAATGTTTGTAATTGTTTTCATTTCAAATTTTTTAAAGATTGAACTGTAACCCAAAAGAGTATGTTTTCAGAGGTGGCAGATAGCCCAGTGCTAAAAACTCAGGATCAACACCAAAATATTTGGTTACCGTGAGAAGATTTTGTCCTTGAATGTATATTTTGACATTTCTGAAGACGCTGTTTTTTAATGGAATCTGATATCCCAATTGTACATTTTTTAATCTGATAAATGATGCGTCCGACACTGATGCTGTACTGTTTTGAAAAAATGTGTGAAGCGTGTTTACTCCGGAAGTATATGGCATATATGTACCAGTAGGGTTGTCCGTTGACCAGACATCTAAAACTTCGACTGGCTGATTATTCATACTGCCAGGAACAGTTATAATACTGTTGTAATTTCTGTTTTTTTGCTTAACGAACTGAAACAAAAATGAAACGTCCCAATTTTTATATCTGAAACTGTTCGACCACCCACCGAAGAACTTTACACTTATGTCCTGAGCAACTTTGTTATCTTCAGGTGAAGATATCTTTCCATCTCCATTGAAATCAGTAAAACTGTATTTTCCTGTTTTAGGATCGATACCTTCAAGTTGATACAATTTGATAATTGAAGTAGATTGCCCAATGATAAATTGATTGGCATACGTTGAACCTTCCAGTCCCGGAAATGAAACTAATTTGTTTGTTGGAAAACTAATGTTGAAATTAGTATCCCATTTAAGAGACCCTGTTTTTAGTGGCTGAGCTGCCAACTCAAATTCCCATCCTTTGTTTTCGACCGTAGCATCAAGATTTGCCAATACACTTGTAAAGCCAGTGATTGAAGGCAGCTGGTAGCCCACCAATTGATTTGAAGAAAGATTTCTATACCAAGCTGTCGTAATATTAATATGGTCTTTGAAGAGCCCAAGTTCTAAAGCAACTTCTAGCTTTTTAGTTTTTTCCCAACTATAGTTACCATTATAGAGTCTTGACGGAATCAATCCTGTAACTGAATTATAGATATATGATGATGAGACAGTATAAGTATCTAAATATTGATAGTCTCCAATGTTGTCACTACCTGCAGTACCATAACTTCCGCGAAGCTTTCCAAAACTTAACCATTCTAGATTTTCGGCAAATTTTTCTTTTTTAAATAACCAAGCTCCTCCAACTGCTGCAAAATTGGCAAACTTTTTATTTGGACCAAAGCGACTGCTTCCATCACGTCTGCCAGTCAGATTAATTATATATTTATTTAAATATTGATAATTAAGCCTCCCAAAAAATGCGGCGTATCTGTATTCATTTGTGATTTGGTCTGAAACTGTTTTTGTTCTTGCAGCACCGATATTTGTTATAAAAGCATTACTTTCAAAGCCTACACCTACAATTGACCCTTGTTCGTTTGTCTCTCTTTGAAATGTTCCTCCCGCCAAAGCATCGATTTTATGATGTTCAGATTGGTAATTCCAGTTAATTTGTGGTTCAATGATGAAAGAAAATCTGTCCTGATTATTCTTAGATGCTGTCGAAGTTGCGCTTGACTGACCCGCAGCATAAGCCGGATTATAAATTGTATTGGGCTGTAACGAAAGTTCTTCAAATGTCTGGTAGTTAAATCCACCATTAAGCTTTAGCAATAAGTTTTTATAAACCTCATACTGTGTTGTAATACTATTAAGAAATTGCTTGTTTTCATTTGTATAGGTGCTATTGTAGGCTGCCACAGGATTGGCAAATGTATTATTCTGCCAGTTTAATCCACCTTCAGAATTGTAAAGCTCAGGTGCATTTGGAACTAAATTGTACGCCTGCCTCGTAATATCTGTTCTAATGACATTGTTTTTCTGAATTGAAAAACTATTGGCAATATTCATCTGAAATTTATTGTCTGCAGATCGATGCGAGATATGGCTGGAAATGTTTTTGCTTTTGTATTTAAAGTCTTCCCCAAAAACAGTGGTCTGCTCATTATTTGAAAGGCTCAATAAAAAATTGGTTGTTTCTCCACCGCCATTTAATGATAATTGTGTGTTTGACAAAGCTGCTGTGTTCCCAACTAATTTATCCGGCCAGTTTGTATATCTATCTTGATTCCAAGTTCCATTGATATCATAAGCCGTTGCAGGATAAGTACTGATTCCATCATTTTCAAATGCTTTTTTTCTCATAGATAAATATTCTGATGTATTAATCAAATTGAGATTAGAAATCACTGTACTTAATCCATAGGATGTATTAAAATTTAAATTCAGTCGTTTTGACTTTCCTCTTTTAGTAGTTACCAAAACAACACCATTAGCACCACGGGAGCCATATATTGCTGTTGCATCAGCATCTTTTAAAATTTCAATTTTTTCAATGTCGTTTGGATTGATGCTGTTGAGAGGATTAAGACTTCTTCCGGGTAGAATAACAGTCGAATAGAGTGATGTCATTTCTCCACCCATCGGAACACCATCGATCACATAAAGTGGCTGATTTCCATCAATTGTGCTGTTGTCCTTGTTTCTTAAACTGTTTCTACCTCTTATTTGAATATCATAACCACCTCCGGGAACTCCTGAATTTTGAGTGATAGTAACACCCGCAAGTCGTCCCTGAACACTAGATAGAACATTAGTCACAGGCTGATTTTCTATATCCTTCGCTGAAACTTTTGCAATACTACCGGTACTTTCTTTCTCTTTTACTTTATAATATCCGGCATTGACAACAACTTCTTCAATGCCCTGTACTTTCTGATCTAATGAAAGATTAATAACAGCTTTACCATTTACGGTAATTCTTTTTTCTGCATACTCAGGATGTCGGAAAATTATGATGGGATTTTCACCGTTTATTTGTAAGATGTAAAATCCTTTCGAATTGGTCTGTGTAACTTGATCACTGCCTTCCTGAGATACATTGACTCCAGAAAGTGGTGTCTGATTCTCGCCGACAGTAACTGTTCCGGTCACTGTCTTGGTTTGTGCTTTTGCATTACTGCATAATGCAGTTAACAAAAAGACAATACCAATGCTTCCTATTTTAGAATAGGATTTTTTCATAGTTTTGTATGGGTTTTTTGATTAAACTCCTTGATAAACCTAGCTCTTTCCTGAAGTCTGCAAACTGAATAGGGAAGGGCTTTCTTATTTATAAGGATTATTTTTTATTTCATTTTTTAGTTATTATTACTTCTGGATTCAGGTATTTGAAAACAAAACTTTCTTAGTGCCTTTTGGATAGGGGATAGTCGTTAGTTAACCGCAAGGCACCTAAAAGCCATTTAATATGAATGAAATTGTGTCCCGAGAAAGCTTTAAAAGCCGCAATGAGTTGTACACCTCATTGTATCATATAATCTGATACTATTTTTGGAAGGTGCTTAGAAGTAGAAAAGCGAACAGCATTGGAAAAAGACGGCGTGGAACTCTACATTATCCAATTCGGGGTACTGGTATACCTTGTATACAGATAAGAGAGCCCACGCCTAGGTCGTGAGCTTCCTGCTTATCGTCTCGTATACTAAAATTACCAGTTTTCGAATTGAGATTCTAAGCAATAGCTTCTATTATTCTTTGAAGTATCGCAAAATTACATATTCTGTAACTTATTTTACAAATATAGTAATTTTATTTATTGTATGGTAATATATTACCACGAATTTTCAAATCAAAAATCCAAAATTGCCCATAAATACATTATTTATGGATAGCAAAGAAGTCTTAAGATTATTTATGCTTGAGTTTTCAGAAAATTTGAAAAAGATTCGAGCTACAAAATATAACTCAATGGATGAGGTTGCGCAGAATTCAAATTTCGATTCAAGCAATTACAATAAATTTGAAAATGGAAAGGGCAATCCAACTATAGAAACGATGTTGAAAATGTCATCAGCTTTTGGTATTACCCCAAAAGAACTTTTTGACTTTGATTTCGATATTAATAAATATAAGATTGACGAATAAAAAAATCCTAACTAATTTGTTAGGATTTCTTTTACTTATTAATTTCCTGATAATACCGATCAGAGCATTGATCAAGAACTTCTTCTGTTTCTTTTAATTCTTTTTTAGTTGAGTAAACCCAGACTGAAAGTCCAACTATTACCAATGTTGCTACAATACTGTAGATTTTTATTGCTTTCATATTTATGCTTTTTGTAAATATATGAAATTTATCGCATCGGAGGAGGTGGTAATGACTTGCTTGGAAGATAATTATCAATTTGGTTCTGTGTAATGATTTCTTTTTCTACTTTTTTGAAATCTATAGGAGATGCTTCAGTTCTTTGAGATTCGTCCTGCAAATAAATTTTGTCTTCCAGCGAATCTATTACCTTCTTAAAATCAGAATCCATAAAAGGTAAAATAAAACATATTTTGTCTTCCTTTCCATTTACCTTAAAACTTAAGTAATTTCTACTGCCTGCATAACCTTGATTTGCATCCAGCGCTTTTTTTATTACATATTTATCCAAATTTTTATCTGATAAGCTATTGATTTCATCAAGTTCACTCTGGCTTAATTTATATTGATAATATACTTTATCTCTTTCTCTATCAAGATAAACATTTAGAACTCCATCTTTGTCCAAAGTGGTATAAGCACTAATGGACAGTTCGTTGTTTGATTTTATATCATAGCTTACGAGCTTAAAATCAGTAACCTTTTTTTGACAGCTAACAAATATAATTTGTATTAGTAGCAAGAAAAGAAGTTTTGTTTTCATAGTTATTTTATTGTTGATGATTGAAATTAATTAAAAGTTATAAGATTATACATCCAACAAACTTTCATCATACCAAATATCCTCGTAGCCGTTACTATCTATTAAAAAACGATTACCAGCCGGAAGCCCGAGATATTGAATTATAAAAGAAGCATCTTCCAACAAATGATAGGCGTGAGAAGGCTGAAAAAAATCATCTGCATAAGAAAACTCACCTGACCAAATATACCAACCAGTTAAACCTTTTGTTCGGGGATGTCTAAGTCCATTTATTTGAATGTTGGGATTAAAATTTCGACCCAATGCAATTACGGTATTTAACTCTACTACATCAGAAATTTGAGAATTCTTTTCACAAATTTTCAATTGGTCTTGTAAATAATCTTGAGTATCCATTCTTTTTGAGATTCTATAATTATTTTATATAAATGTTAGATTTCCTTTTTTCCACTCGTCTAAAGTAATTTCAGCTGTTGAACCAATTATTCCCGATTGCTTTATTATTTCTTTTAAAACTTTGACCGCTTTCTTTTCATCAAGATGTAAGATATAACAGGCAGACCATAATCGCGGACCTTTATGCTGATGGTTTAAAAACTGAAATAAACTTTCTATTGAATTTTGGTTTTTAAGAAATGAAGCTGCATTCATTACCTTCTCGTAATTTTTATTTCCTACTTTAAAATTACCATTTTCTGTAGATTCTACTTGAATAATTGAAGCCTCCTCAAACATTTTTAATGCAGTTTCAATGTCTACTATTTTCTTCATAATCTCATAATAATAGTTCTAATTTTCCTTCTTTCCACAAATGAAGAGTCGCAGAGGCTGTCATTTTTACTTTCGAATTTGTAGATAATTTTTTTAGGATGTTCTCAGCTATATCAGGTTTTGATTTTAAAGTAAAAATGGCCGCCCACAATTTTACATATTCGTCAGGATTATCCAACATTTCACTAAAAAGCTCTTCTTCACGTTGCTCCTTTGCATGGTTATAAAGGTTATGTAATTCTTTGTGAAGTTTATTTGCTTTTTTATAATCTCCGTTTACATAAAGTACTCCGTGTTGAACTGAATGTTGTAAAAATTTCTCTTCTATTTCTGTTCTGCTTATTTCCAATCTTTTAGTCAAAAATATTATAAGACATTTTCAATAATGTCATTGGGATTAATACTCGATATTTTCTTCGATAATTTTAACCGACTTTCCTTCGAGATAATACTTATAAACTAATTCAAACCAATCCTTACCATTTGATGTATTGTAAATAATAATAACATCGCCGATTTCTTTAATTTTAGCATCTACGCAAACTGCTCCAAACTCAGTGTTACCCTCATTAAAATCTTCTATAATAGTACTAATTAAAAAATTTTTCATTTGATCCGATGTAAGGTTTTCGTCATATGCGCCAAGATCAATCCATTCATTATTTTTAAATATTAAACCAAATGGAGCAAACTCTTTAAATTCATTTAAAAATGCTTGAGCAGTTTTGACAACTTGTTTTATGCCTGTAATATATTTGTCTTCCATAATATTTTAATTAAATACAACCTGGTATTCCTGCACAAGGATCTTTTTTTACTGGGACAGGTTTAATTTTTGGAGCTGGGTTGTTATTTACTCTAATGTTATCTGTTTTTGCAGGAGCTGGTCCTGTTAGGTTATAAGGTTGAATTTCAATCCCTGAATCTTTTAAAGGATTTGATAAATTTGCATCCTTGTTTATCCTCAAAATTAGCCTTTTTCCATCAACTAAATTGTCCTGAAATCTTAATTGTCTTGTAAGAGATTGATTTTTTACATTTTTTATTTCCACAGGATTTCCTTCTTTGGTGAATCCATCAGGTCTCGTTCCTCCTGTTTTACCTGTTTTCGAATCTGTTGCTTCAAAATTTTTAGTATTCTTTGTAACATTTTGTCCTTCTTCATTCATTCTGTTTATTTGCTCTGGTTCCATCTGCCTACCTCTGTTAAAATGTTCCTGAGATTTTGTAGTTGCTTCACTAGTTTTTGTCATTGTTTCAACAACAGGATTAGGCCTCACATTTGAGCCACCTTCAAAGATTGGCATAAATCTCACTAATCCACTTATACCAAAAAGACAACATTGTTCTGATTCTTCAACTGCATCTTCGGTAGACCTTCCATCCGGATCAATAAATCGCAATGGATTGTTCATTGCGTAGTTATATGGTGACCAACGTCTGTATTCTTCGCTTAGTGGATCAGGAGAAAACCAGCGACCTGCAGTATCAAGATATGGTTGTGAGTCAGCATTTTCTATGTTGATATCTAATAATTCAACAATTTCATTGGTTCTTGCATTGTAACGGACTGATCCAATGCTTACAATACTGTCTAAGTCGTGAGCTTCTAAATATTTACCTTTGCTTAATGTAGCAATTTTAGGATAGAAGCCATATTTCTTAAAAGGATTTCCTGCTTCAATGTTTTGTCTTCTCCGCTCTGCTTCGGCTGGTGTTAAAGTATCCCTCGTTTTTAGAACTTCGTCCATATAAGGACGCAATCTTTCTTCTTTGGTAAGTTTTACGGGATTTACGTAAATCTTTTCAGGATTGTTTGAAACATTCTTTTCTACTTGAGCATTGAGAAAAACTGCGATTATCAAAAAGAATACATAAAATAGTTTTTTCATTTTCGTGGTTATTTGAAGTTGTTTTTTAATTTTTTATTTTCATATTTATTTCTTTCTGTTTTCAGAGATACAAGCCAATCCAAATACATTCCTTCAGGCATTTGTCTGTAACCAAGCTTGTAAAGCGTACTGTATTCCTGAACCATCAGATCATATATTTCTTTTGCTTTCGGATTTTCTAAAGCCAGTTTGATATTATTTGAAGACCCACTCTTTAGATCTTGTCTATCCATTAATTTTTGAAATCTGGCTTTATACGTTTCAGCTTTTAGAATGCGTGCTTTTGCGAAATTTGGATAAACTTCGAGAGCTTTATTGAGGACTTTTAGGAGAAATTCGCCATCGTTGGAAGGAAAGCTTCTGTTGTAAGCTTGTGCTAGATCAAATAGGCATAATGCTAAACTTTCTTTGTTATCCAAAGCTTTCATAAACATACCGTTTCTGATGGCGTCCAGATGGATATATCCAGATGCCATTAACCAACCATCTTCAGGGAAAATTCCACTCGTCAATTCGGTATTAAACCATCCTAAAGACTTTACATTATGCTTGATGTAGACGTGATTAGGGGCTAAAGCCAGATTGGCATCAACTCCCAATTCTTCAGCAAGGATTTTGTACAAATAGGGCATCGAGTTGCAATTTCCTTTTTTTGTTGCAAGTAATTTGGAAACAAAGAGATTGGGTAAATCATCGTGACCAAAGACGTCGGTAAAATCGTAAGAGAAAGGTTTGTATTGAATGGTAGAGTCTTTCACAATCACTGGTATCGGTTGGCAGATGATCGAGTAAAGAGCCGCATATTTGCTGACTTTATCTTTATCATTTCCCTGATAGGTCAGTTCTCTGCTTTTAACTATTTGCTCTGCAAATGATTTCAGGAATTTGAGTTCATTATTAATCGCTATCGTGTCAATCTTTCCCTGGTAATAAGACTGCTCAACACTTAAGACAGCTTTCTTAAAACTATACTTTTCCTTGCCACTTAGCATATTGTCAATGTGTGCATAGGCCTCCTCGTAAAATTGATTACGCTGAGCTTTGACAGTAATAACCATTGAGACTATTACAAGCAAAGCAAATTGCATTGATTTTCTAAAATATTGATTTTTAATAGGCAAGAAAAATAATACAAAAAAAGATGTTAAAATTCATAGTGAAAAAGCAACCTTTTCATTTTACTACATCTTTAAGAAAAAACAATTTAAAATTTTTAACTATGAAAAAGTTTGCATTAAAAACAATGGCGTTAGTTTTGTTCGTTTCGACGGCTCTTACTTCTTGCAGTAACGATGACGATTCTAAAAGCAACAACCAAACCACACAAAAAGAATTTACAACAGCAGTTACCGGTCCTACAACTGGAGCTAAGAATCAGGAAATCACTTTAACGGTGACCCACGTTGTTGATAATAATTGTGGTGTGTTCAACAGATTTGTAGAATCTACAAGCGGAAATACAAAAACTGTTGAGGTAGAAGTAAAATACACCGGAACAAACTGCGGAACAACTCCTTCAACCAAAACTCAACCGTACAAGTTTACTGTTAGCCAAAATGGTACTTACGTGTTTAAGTTCAAAAAAAGCGCAACAGAATTTATTACGCACAGCGTTGTAATTCAATAATTCCGTTTCAAAAAAAATTGTAAAACACCAGCCTGCACGCTGGTGTTTTTTTATTCTATTTTTGCCATATATCATCTTAAATCAAATCCGTATGAACATTGTTCTACAAAATAAGGAGCTAAAGGCTACCATCAATACAAAAGGGGCTGAATTAATTTCATTAAAGAGAAACGCTAAAGAATATATATGGGAAGGAAATCCTAACTTTTGGGACAAGCACTCTCCTATTTTATTTCCTATTGTAGGTACACTAAAAGAGGGACAATATAACTATGAAAATAAGTCGTATCAATTATCAAGACATGGATTTGCGAGAGATAATGTTTTCTATGTGGAGGAAACTTTTCAAAATAAAGCCGTTTTTTCCTTTCGTTCTTCTGAAGAAACAGCAAAATACTATCCTTTTGATTTTGAATTAAAGATAATTTACACTCTGGAAGAGAATTATCTTACTATCAAATATGAAGTTACCAATAATGGCAATACAAAAATGCCTTTCTCCATAGGCGGTCATCCTGCCTTTGCCCTAACTGATACTTTTGAAAATTACTCGCTTCTTTTTGAAAATGATGAGTCGCTTACTTGCTATTCTTTAGAAAACAATTTGCTTTCTGAACGTACCACTGTATTAAAACTATCAGACCATAAACTGCCACTCACCTATTCTCTATTTGAAGAAGATGCCTTGATAATTAAAAAACTGGAATCGAAAAAAATCCAAATACTCGAAAACGGCAAGCCTTATGTGGAAATCTCTCTGTACGATTTCCCAAATCTTGGAATCTGGACAAAAAACAATGCGCCTTTTATCTGTTTGGAGCCTTGGCATGGCTATTCAGATACATTGCAAAGCAATGGAAATTTATTCGAAAAAGAAGGAATTATCATTCTCACTCCAAGAAAAGCATTTCAAACCTCTTTTGATATAAAAGCCTATTGATTACATAACCTAAAAAAAGCGATTATGGCGACCATTCGAAACATTATCTCCCTACATTTGCAAAAATTGATTTCATTAAAAATGAAAAAGTATTTATCTCTACTGTTCCTTGCTTGCGCATTTATTTCCCACGGCCAAACCTACGTAAAATTTAATGGTGCTACGGCTTTGATACTTGTTCCAAACATAGGTGTGGAAACCAGTATCGGAAAAAAAATGACCTTTCAATTTGATGCAACAGCCTCTTTTTGGGAATCTATCGATGGCGCACCCTATAAAGCATTAATCCTAACACCTGAAGTGCGCTATCATTTTAATGAAAAAAACAATGGGTTTTATATAGGTGCTAATGTCAGTGGAGGCACATTCAAACTTCAGAAATACGGCTATCAGGACACCAATAATTATCAAAAAGGCTATAATTACTTGCTGGGTATGACATTAGGCTACCAATGGAAACTAAGCGAAAAATGGGCTTTGGATCTTTTTGTTGGTGGGGGGCATCAGGAAGCTTTTTATAAAGGATATTCAATAGAAACCGGTGAACGATATGACACATGGATTCACGATTACAATAAAAGCGGTGAATGGATATTATATCGAGGTGGTTTGATGATTGCATACAAAATCAAATAAAATACTATTTGGAAGATTTTTCTGTTATATTTGATATATAGACTTATATCATGACAGAATTTGAGAAACAATTCCAGGAAATCAAGAGTTTTCTGGATTTTGAAGATTATTCACTGCTAACCAAAAGAATAATCGACCTTACGCTCGACACGGAAGATATTTCCTTTTACCAAAAAACTAACGAGTTATTAGATTGGCTTGACCAGAATGAGAATAACATCGAGCTAAAAAAACAACGTTTCGCACTACTGCTTGAGGAACTTTACCAACAGTTAAAAAACAAACCTGTTCCTGAAAAACAAATTCTTGTCACAGCAGAAAACCTCAAAAAAACATATGGAAATGCAAGTTTTTCGCTTGGGCCAATACATCTGGAACTCAGTCAGGGCGAAATTTTAGGTCTTGTAGGTGAAAATGGCAACGGAAAAACAACACTTCTCCGACTACTTTGCGGAGAATTATTTGCAACTTCCGGAAAACTAGGTTATAATTTTGATTTTAACGATACCTATGATTTAAGAACACAATTGGTCTATATACCACAAAGGACAGCAACCTGGCATGGTTCTATGTTTGAAAATCTTCAGTTTACAGCTTCAAGTTATGGTTATAAACCTGCTGAAAACAAATTAATTGTAGAACTAATCATTGCCAGACTCAACTTAAGAAAATACCGAAATCACAGTTGGAAAAACTTATCATCCGGATATAAGATGCGTTTTGAACTGGCGAGAATGCTTTTAAGAAAGCCTAAAATATTGCTGATTGACGAACCGCTTGCCAATCTGGATATTCTTGCCCAGCAAACCGTATTGGAAGATTTCAGAGCGATTGCGAAATCTCCTTTCCGCCCGATTGGAATCGTTTTGAGCTCACAGCAGCTGTATGAAGTTGAAAAAACTTCAGACCAGGTAATTTTCTTAAAGAACGGAGAGCAGAAAAATCTTCATTTAAAAGCGACTCCACAAGAAACAGAAAAAACAGAAGAGCAATTTCTTATTATTGAATTTGAAAGTGAATGGTCACAAAACCAGCTTAATGAGGTCCTAACAGGAGAATTAATTTCACTTAAATTTAATGGAGGTACTTACATTGCTACGTTTTCTGAAAAATTAGACACATACGGTTTTTTAAGAATTATTACAGAAAAACATATTCCGCTTCAGTACTTCAGAAATATTTCAAAATCTACCCGAAGATTCTTCGTTTCCTAAAAACTCATCCTTATGTTTGCCAATATTCAAAAAAAACTTCTGCTTACGCATCCGCTGCTTTGGAACAGTAAAATTGCCTTGTTTTCTGTACTGACGCTGACTTTCCATCTTATCTTTTTCCTCCTGGGATATTCAAAAGGAGAAATTGATTTTACGGATTCGAATGATTTTTATGATTACGGAATCGACAACACCATAATTGTATTTGTCAGCGTATTGATAAGTATACTTATGTTCATCATATGGCTGGTTTACTATTCGCGAAACAACGCTTTTAAATCTTTTTATCCTAAAGGAAAGTTTTCACTTTACAAAGAATGGTTACTGATTTTGTTGTTCTGCATTTTGAATTCCACCTATGCTGCTTCCTTTTTCTATGCTCAGGACCTAAAGGCAAGAAATTATTTTTCGGAAGAGGAAGTGAGCAGACGACTTGAAATTATCAGCCTTTCTTCATTATTTGTTGAAGGTCCATATCGTGAAAGTAATTTTATTACAGAGTACAAAGATGGTAAATACATACAGGTAGAAAGAGATTCTTTTAAATATGGCTCCAGAATTTACTCCTTAAAATCTTTAATAAATAAAAAAATTCAGGGATTCACTTATTTCAATGATGAAAAAGATTCATTAATGGAATTGAAAGGAAAACGATGGCTTATTGAAAACAAAAAGGACTCTATACAATTGCTATTCAGGGAATTTTTCAAAATTTCCAAAGAACACGGTCTGTCATCAAACATCACTCCTGAAAAATGGTTCGAACTGATTTATGATTATCCCGAATTCACAGAATATATTAACGTTGGAAAAACAAGCAAAGAATACAGTCAAAACTATAGTTATTATGAAGGCGTAAATGTTGACTATGATTATGCAATCGAGCCAGAAGGTGTTACTCATGATACACTATCAAAGACTATTAAAGTTGTTGGAGGTCAAGAATATATTTATTCAAAATATTATGTCCCATTTGATGCATTGACAAAATCTTATGGTAAGATTTCCAGGGCCTATGAAAACCCCGTAGTTAACTTGGAGTTTATAATGAGTCTTATTTATCTTGCAATAGGTCTATCGCTTTGTGTTTTCTCCTTTAAGATTACATCAGGCAGAAACTGGTTGATTGCTTTTGTAACACTGGGCCTTTTTGGAATTATTAGCGGAATTATTTCTGTAATAATCAGATATAGCATGACTTTCCCCATCATCTATATACTGTTGTTTTTAGGGTTGTTATTCTATTTTGTCATTATCCTGAAAGCAAAAGAAAGCAAAGGAATTACAGGAATCACTATCAATCAGACTTTATGGTTGATGCCGGCTATCATTCCTATAGCTTATGCAGTCCTCATAGATATTCTCAAACGTACCTCAGGGTATTATGAATCCTATTCCTATGGGGCAGATGGAATGAAAAGAGAGCAATTTCCGCGAATAGAATGGTTAGAGGAACATTATGTTTATATGTTTATCCTCAATATAATATTTATCTTTTTATTTATGCTTCTGTTTTCGATATATATAAAGAAATGGAAAGGCATCGCAGAAGCCTAAAAAAGTGCGAGCTGGAAAACCAGCTCGCACTTTTTTATTTGGGAAATTTGGGAAGTGTCTTAATATAAAGCTGTTCTACCTTGGTTCTGGCCCAGTCTGTCTTTCTTAAAAAAGTAAGACTTGATTTGATACTGGGGTCAACATTAAAACATTTGATTTTTATCAATTCCCCTAAGGTATCAAATCCATAAAAATCAACCAGTTGTTCCAACATTTTTTGCAATGTGATTCCGTGAAGCGGATTATTAGCTTGTTTGTTTTCCATCTGACAAAAGTACGGATTTCAAAAATTAGTTTAATTTTATAGAAAGCAAAAACGCAATGAAAAATCTTTGTCTCATATTATTATTCTTCCTTATGCAAACCGTTTCAGGCCAAAACCAGGCCACTACTACACTTTATCTGATTCGTCATGCAGAAAAAGCTGATTTTTCAAGCAATCCGGAACTTTCGGACGGAGGAATGAAAAGAGCCAAAAGTTGGGCCGCTTATTTTGAGAAAACACCTATCGACCTGTTTTATACGACTATGTATAAAAGAACACAACAAACCTGTTCTGCCATTGCGGCAACCAAGCAAAAGGATATTATTTTTTATAAACCTGAAGCGATGGACTTAAAAAAGATAATTGCCGAAAACCCGGGAAAGACACTGCTTATAGTTGGACATAGCAATACGATTCCCAACTATATCAACAAACTTTTGGGTACAGCAAAATATGCCGATATACCAGAACCAGAATTTGGAAATTTATACCGTATAACTGTCACTGGCGAAGAGATATGGGATGAACTTATTCATCTATAAAAAGAAAAGACTGCCTCAAAAAGCAGTCTTCCCCATCTAAAAACTAAAAAAGGACATTAAAATTTCATTCCTACACCAAAACCTAACAGTAATGGATTGATTTCAACATCTGCAGGAATGCTTAACCCTGTGGCAAGATTTGATGCATCGACAGTCACATCAGTTTTTAAAAATATTTTTTTAATATCAGCATTGATAAAAAACTTGTCATTTAACATCAGGTCAAAACCTACTTGAAAGGCATAACCAAAAGAATTGTCATATTCAATACCCCTTACTGTATTACCTGCTTTCTCATTATAAAAAATCGTATAATTCACACCGGCACCTACGTAAGGATTAAAAATCTGGTCCGGAAGAAAATGGTACTGCACCGTCAATGTTGGAGGCAAGAGATATACGCTTCCTAAATTCACATCAGCCGAAGTAGGTCCTCCTACTGCAGAAATATCAGAACCTACAGTACTCACATCGTGTTTGGATGTTCCTAAAATCAGTTCGGCAGAAATGTTCTTTGTAAAAAAATAAGTAAAATCAAGTTCCGGAATAAAAGTATTGGAAATCTTTGCGTCACCACCTATAATTCCAATTTTAGCACTTTCGTCAGGAACAACGCCAACACCCCTGACGCGAACCTGCCACTTTTTAAAATCTACCGAATTATTTTCCTGGGCATTTGTTAAACCTGTTCCGAATACTGTTAGCGCCATTACAGCAAAAATTATTTTTTTCATTGTTATCAGTTTTAAATTATAGTCCAAAAGTAGATGGGAAATAAAAAGTAAAGACTGACAAAAATCATAGTCTGAAAAATATTATCTAACAATTTCTTAACCCTAATTGCGGTTTACCTAAATGTTCCTACATTTGCACTCCTATGTTGAAAACAATTAATATATTAAACAAAAGAGCCCGTTTCGATTATGAAATAATCGAAAAATATACGGCTGGAATAGTACTGACCGGAACTGAAATCAAATCTATCCGGTTGGGCAAAGCCAATATAGCCGAAAGTTTTTGCGAATTCAACAACAACGAACTCTTCGCCATCAATATGTATATCGAAGAATATGCATTTGGAAATCAATTTAACCATAAAGCCCGAAGCGAAAGAAAATTGCTATTGAATAAACGGGAACTTAAAACACTTTCCAAAAGTGTACAGACAAAAGGACTAACAATTGTTCCCTTACGACTTTTTACTAACGAAAAAGGATTGGCAAAACTGGATATCGCATTGGCAAGAGGTAAAAAAACCTATGACAAAAGAGAATCTCTTAAAGAACAGGACACCAAAAGAGATTTAGACAGAATAAAAAAGTCGTTTCGTTAGGGAACGATTTTTTTTCTCGAAAAAAAATGACTAAATTTGTCAAGACAAAATAAAACATAAGATGAAAACACTTCTAAGAAATGCCAGAGAACTAAAAAATATGAAAGTGAGAGAAGTGTCTCAACAAACCGGTATTGACCAGGCACTTATCAGCAAATTTGAAACAGGAACCCGAAAACCAACACGAGACCAATTACTAAAATTAGCAGCAGTTCTCGAAATCGACCTGGAAACATTAATGGTAGCCTGGCTCAAAGAAAAAATCTTATATGAAATTGGAGATGAAGAGTTTGCTTTAAAAGCAATGAAAGTTGCAGAAGAAGAAATCCGCTATCAGGCGAAAACTGCTAAAAAAGTTTCAGGTTCTCTTCAAAAAATCCTTGCAGAAATAGACACTCTCAAAACAAAGTTAGACAGGTTCCGGGAATTTGACAGTTACAGGATTACACAGGCACTTGAACTCGAATACACTTTTGAGAGCAATAGAATTGAGGGAAACACACTTACTCTCAGAGAAACAGACCTTGTAATTAATGAAGGACTGACAGTTTCCGGAAAAAGCATGCGGGAACATCTTGAGGCTATTAACCATCAGGAGGCCATAGGCTATATCAAACACCTGATGGAAAAAAATTCGCTTTTAAACGAAAGAGAGGTTCTTAGCATACATAATCTAATTTTAAGAGGAATCCATCCTGAAGATGCCGGACGATATAGAAAAGTACAGGTTATGATAAAGGGAAGTACTTATATGCCTCCACAGCCCTATATGGTTTCAAAACAGATGGAAGACTATTTTATTTGGTATGAAGCCAATAAAAATTCCTTACATCCTGTTATTTTAGCCGGAGAAATGCATGAAAGATTAGTAACCATACATCCTTTTGTTGATGGTAATGGCAGAACTTCTCGCTTGGTGATGAACCTGATTCTGCTTTCGCATGGTTATATCATTGCCAATATCAAAGGTGATTATGATACCCGAATGCAGTATTACCAAACTCTTGAAAAAGCACAGACAACCTCTGATAAGGAAGATTTCCTTCTTTTTATAGCCCAGATAGAAAAAGAAAGTCTCGAAAGATATTTGGATATTATCAGTCAATAAAAAAGCCCATTTAAGGGCTTTTTTTAGTTTTTATTTTCCAGCAAAGGCACAAAACGGAATTCTCCAAATTCATGCTTTTCAAATTGGGTTTCGTTTTTACGTATGAGCATTGTCATAATCTGATGTTCTTCTCCCAGAGGAATAACAAGCCTTCCTCCTACTTTTAATTGCGCCATTAATGGCTTGGGAATAATTGGTGCTCCGGCTGTAACAATAATACTGTCAAACGGAGCATAATTTGGCAAACCTTTATAACCGTCTCCAAAAGACAAATGTTTTGGGCGAATCCCTAATTTTGGTAATAACAAAGAAGTTGTCTTAAACAGTTCATTTTGTCTTTCCACACTATACACTTTTGCTCCCATAGTACACAAAACGGCCGTTTGATAACCTGAACCTGTTCCGATTTCTAAAATTTTGTGGTCTTTCTCAACTTCCAATAACTGACTTTGGAAAGCAACCGTATATGGCTGAGAAATTGTCTGTCCGGCACCTATCGGAAAGGCCTTGTCCTGATACGCATAATCTTCAAAACTTGAATTCAAAAATAGGTGTCTTGGAATTTTCTTAATTGCTTCCAGAACATTTTTATCTGTTATGCCCTTTTGTTGCAAGACAGTTACTAATTGATTTCGAAGTCCTTGATGTTTGGCTGTATCTTTCAAAATTTGGAGGTTTATTTGAGGGGTAAAAATAAGAAAAGAAAACTCGATTTTAAAACGTTTCGGCTAATGTTTTATCAGTAGCCTACCATTCAAATGCTTTATTAACCGTTCGTCATTTTTTTGGCTTTTTTATCTGAATACACTCCTACTTTTGACTCATCAATCAAAAAACGTTCGCATAATCACAACCAAAAAACAAGAATTATGGAAATGACCACATTAAGAAAAATTGCAATGCTGACAATCGGCATTACTTTCACAACCAATTCTTTTGGGCAGACAAAACCTTCAAAAGCTCCTTCTGTTCCTGCAACAGATGATTATTATGGAATCAAGATTGAAGACAAATATCGAAATCTTGAAGATTTAAAAAATGAGCAAACGCTTAACTGGATGAAAGGCCAGGCAGATTATACCAATTCAATATTGGGTTCTATTCCGGGAAGACAGCATATTATTGATGAGTTGACTTCAATAAATAACCGAGCTACAGAGAGTATTGGAGGTCTAGCAATCCTGGATGATGGTACTTATATTTATCTTAAGTCCACACCAAATGACCAAATAAGCAAATTATATAAGAGAAATGGCCTGAAAGGAAAAGAATCCTTAATCTTTGATCCTGAAACTTATCAAAAGAACGGCAAGGATGTTTATAGTGTCAGTTCTTTTTCAGCTAACAAAAGCGGAAAACTTATAGCTATCAACATTTCAAAAAACGGTGGCGAAATGAGTGAAATGTTTCTCATGGATTTGACTGACAAAAAGATTCTTCCTGAAAAATTTGACAGGTTACGTTTTGGAGGTGCCAACTGGCTGAAAGATGGCAATTCATTTATTTACATCCAATCACCAACAGAAGATGTTCATGACATGAATGCCCAAATGGATATAGTCACAAAAATTCACATTGTAGGGAGCGATGTTTCGCAAGACAAGACTTTGTTTACAAAGGCAATGTATCCAGAATTAAACATAGCTAATGAAGAAATTCCTTTTGTTAGTTATGATATCGATAGTAACCTTTTATTTTTTATGCCTTATACTGTAGACCAGAATCAAAAAGTATATATAGCACCGGGTTCTGATCTTAATCAGAAAAAAATAAACTGGAAATTACTTACCGACAGGAAAGATGAAGTAAAAAATTTCATTTTAAGCGATAAAGACATTTATATGTATACCACTTTAAATGCTCCAAAATTTAAAGTAATAAAAACCAGCATTGCCAATCCAAATGTGGCTACAGCTACCCTGGTCATCCCTGAAAGCAGCGATTCCAATCTCAACTCGCCTATTGTAACCAAAGACGGTATATTTTATACCAGAACAAAAAATGGTGTGGAAAGTAAGCTTTATTTTACTGACTTCGAAGGAAAAAAACACAGGGAAATTGCCACTCCTAAAAAAGCAGCTACCATATCCGTAACGGCCAGAGCTCCTAAATTCTCTGATGTATGGATAAGTACAACAGGTTGGACAACCAAAGGAGAAAGATATCGATATGATCTAAAAAAGAATACTTTCACAAGAGAGCAACTTTCAACAATTATTGAATATCCAGAATTTGAAAACTTTGACGTTGAAGAACTGATGGTCAAATCGTATGACGGTGTTGAAGTTCCTTTATCCATTATCTACAAAAAAGGAATCAAAAAAGACAAAAATAACCCCGTATTATTTTATGGTTATGGTGCTTATGGAGCCTCAATAACACCATCTTTTAATACTCAATTGCTTCTGTGGGTAGAGCGTGGAGGAATTCTGGCGGTAGCCCATGTCAGAGGTGGTGGCGAATTAGGTGAAAAATGGCATCTTGCTGGCCAAAAAACAACGAAACAAAATACATGGAAAGACGTAATTGCCTGTACAGAATATATGATTAATCAAGGTTATACTAATCCAACCAAAACAGCTATCTATAGCCGAAGCGCAGGAGGAATTTTTGTAGGAAGAGCAATGACAGAAAGGCCAGACCTTTATGCAGTTGCCATTCCGGGTGTGGGAATGATGAATACTGTTCGAAGTGAAAACACACCAAACGGTCCTGCCAATATCGCTGAATTTGGTTCTATGAAAATAGAGCCTGAAGCAAAAGCCCTGATTGAAATGGATTCTTATGTTCACTTAAAAGATGGAGTAAAATATCCGGCCACATTGACAACAGCCGGATTCAACGACCCTAGAATCATTGCATGGATGCCTGCGAAGTTTGCAGCGCGATTATTGGAAGCCAATGCTTCAAACAAACCCACTTTACTAAAAGTGGATTATGAAGCCGGTCATTTTGGAGGAGCTTCTAAAACAAAATCATACGAAGAAATTGCCGATGTACTGAGCTTTGCCTTCTGGCAGGTAGGACACCCGGATTTTCAACCTAAAAACTAATTTAATCCATTACCTTTGGCAGAGATAATCTGCCAAAGGTATAAAAACCTAAGAAAGATGATATCATTACTATTACAAATAGCAAGTGCGGCATTGGAATGCCTGATGTAAACTATGAAACTTTTAAAAAGCGGCAAATATCACTTATTGAATTTTCTGGGCTGGCAGGTCTATACTTTTAGCACCTTAACTTTTAGCAAAATTTCTTATGCTAAATTTGCGGATGGCCTGACAACCGCACAACTTAACGCCTTATATTATACACTATGGGAAGGATTTCTCTGTGCCTTATTAGGATTTGTTTTGTCGTATATAATACTGCTATTCCTTGAAACAAGGTTTAATCTTTCCAACCTAAGAAGAAAAGACTGGTGGAATCTGTTTTTTGTATTTTCATTGGCACAAATTATTTACCACTTTACTTTATGGCCTTTACTTGACATTCCGGTTATGTATTATTTTGGCAGCAGTAATATTCAACATTTAACGCTGTTGATGAAAATAACAAATGTGCCCGGGTTTTTGGCAGAGTTTCTTGTTTGGCTTTTTATTGTACTGGCAATAAAAATCTATGAATACATAAATGAAGTAAAATTCAACAGGCTGAAACTGGAATCTTCCCTGAAAGAATCACAACTCAATTCTTTAAAAGGGCAAATCAATCCGCATTTTATGTTTAACAGCTTGAACAATATTCGCGGTCTGATTCTTGAAAACCCTTTAAAATCAAGAGAAATGATTACCCGGCTATCCGAAATGCTTCGATATTCGCTAACCAAAAACGACATCAACACAATTGCACTGGAAGAAGAAATTGAAATGGTAGAAAATTTCATTGAAATTTCCAGAATACAGTTAGAAAACCGGTTAAAATATACTCCTAAAATTGACACCGGTCTTTTAAAAATGGAAATCCCACCCATGATTATCCAAATGCTGATTGAGAATGCCGTAAAACATGGTATAGCAAAGCTCAAAGAGGGTGGCGAAATTATTCTGGACATTCATAACAATGATAAAGCCCTGAAAATTGTAGTATCCAATACCGGAGTCTTAAGCATTGGAGAAGATTCTACGCAGTTGGGTATTAAAAATATTGAAAAGAGACTGCATCTCATTTATGGAGAAAATGCTAATTTTAAGCTACAGGAAATAGAAAATCAAGTCGTTGCAGAAATAACCATCCCATTTTAAGTCATGAAAAAGATAAAAGCTGTAATTGTCGAAGATTCCCGTCTGGCCCGAAATGAGTTGAAAGAGCTCATTAAGAACCATCCCGAAATTGAAATTATAGGTGAAGCAGAAAATGTAGACTCTGGCTTCCAGCTTATCAACTCTACCCATCCTGATTTGCTTTTTCTCGACATCAATATGCCGGAAAAAGATGGTTTCCAATTGCTTGAAATGCTTGACAGGGTTCCTATTACCATATTTACAACGGCATTTGATGAATATGCCATAAAATCGTTTGAATATAATGCTCTGGATTATCTCCTGAAACCTATTAACCCGAAAAGATTTGCCAAAGCCATTGAAAAAGTGAGCCAAAATCTGGTGGAAAAGGAAGAGCGAAACAGTAAAAAACTCACTCTAAACAATCAAATTTTCTTACGAGATGGTGAGAAATGCTGGTTGGTAAAAATTTCAGATATTTATCTGTTTGAAGTTGACGGAAATTATACCAAAATATTTTTCCAGAATGAAAAAGCCATTATCAGTAAATCCTTAAATCAGATTGAAGAAAAATTGCCTGAGGATAATTTTTTCCGTGCCAATCGAAACCAGATTATCAATATGGAATATATTGGCAAAATCGACCCGTGGTTTAGCGGCAACCTGCTTGTTCACCTGCCTAAGGACACCAAAGTGGAAATCTCCAGAAGGCAAACCAACAATTTCAAGGAAAAATTAAGTCTGTAATCTACCCGAAATAACTTCAAATATTTTTGTGTTTGCAAGCACTTAAACTTTAAACAATTAATGTTATTTTTGTGGAAAATACATTTATATGCTAAAAGTTGGAGTATTAGGTGCCGGGCATCTAGGAAAAATTCATTTGCGTTTATTACAACAATCTGAAAAATACGAATTAGTAGGCTTTTATGACCCTAATCAGGAAAATGCCGAAAAAGTAGCCAAAGAATTTGGTTATCAAAAATTCGACACTATCGCAAAACTTATCCATGCTGTAGATGTTGTCGATATTGTAACTCCTACCCTTTCCCATTATAAATGTGCCAAGGTAGCCATCAAATCAGGCAAACATGTTTTTTTGGAAAAACCCATATCGAATACAGTTGAAGAAGCCGAAGAAATCATTGCTTTGGCTAAAGAATACAACATCAAAGGACAGGTTGGCCATGTGGAGCGATTTAATCCGGCTTTCAAAGCTACCAAGGCGATGATTGAAAACCCAATGTTTATTGAAACGCACCGTTTGGCTGAATTCAACCCTCGTGGTACTGATGTTCCGGTTGTTTTGGACCTCATGATTCACGATATTGATGCCATATTGAGTGTTGTAAAATCAAAGGTGAAAAATATAAATGCCAGCGGCGTTTCTGTTATTTCCGATACTCCGGATATTGCCAATGCGCGTATCGAGTTTGAAAACGGATGCGTGGCAAACCTTACTTCAAGCCGAATTTCATTAAAAAATATGCGCAAGTCGCGTTTTTTCCAGAAAGACGCCTACATTTCTGTGGATTTTCTGGAGAAAAAATGTGAAGTCGTAAAAATGAAAGACGCTCCGGAAGTACCCGGCGATTTTGATATGATATTGCAAAATGCGGAAGGTGTTAAAAAACAGATTTACTTTGATAATCCGGATGTAGAAGCGAATAATGCCATTCTTGATGAACTGGAAACTTTTGCAGATGCCATCAATAACAACACCACACCAATCGTAACACTGGAAGATGGTACTGAAGCCCTGAGAGTAGCCTACCAAATCATTGATTGCTTCAAAAAATAATTTCAACACTAAATTCAAACCTTTAATAAATGAAAAACATAGCCGTAATCGGAGCCGGAACCATGGGTAACGGAATCGCTCACACCTTTGCACAAAGCGGATTTACAGTAAAACTAATTGACATTTCAGAAAAGTCATTAGACAAGGGAATGGCAACAATTGCTGCAAACCTTGACCGTATGGTAGCAAAAGGAACTATTACTGAAGACGATAAACTAAAGACAATCAGCAATATTATTACCTATACTGATATTAAAGATGGTGTTGTTGGTGTAGACCTTGTAGTAGAAGCAGCAACCGAAAACGTAGAATTAAAGCTAAACATCTTCAAGCAACTGAACGATGCCTGTTCTCATAACACCATTTTGGCAACCAACACTTCCTCTATTTCTATCACACAGATTGGTGCTGTAGTTTCACATCCGGAAAGAGTAATTGGTATGCACTTTATGAATCCGGTGCCGATTATGAAACTGGTTGAAATCATCAGAGGTTACAATACATCTGACGAGGTTACAAAAATCATCATGGACCTGTCTGTAAAATTGGGAAAAGTTCCTGTTGAGGTAAACGATTATCCTGGGTTTGTTGCCAACAGAATCCTGATGCCAATGATTAACGAATCTATCGAAACCTTATACAACGGAGTAGCCGGAGTTTATGAAATCGACACAGTAATGAAACTGGGAATGGCTCACCCAATGGGACCATTGCAATTGGCTGACTTTATTGGCCTTGATGTTTGCCTTGCCATATTGAACGTAATGTATGAAGGCTTTAAAAATCCAAAATATGCACCATGCCCTCTTTTAGTGAATATGGTAAGAGCCGGAAAATTAGGAGTGAAATCCGGAGAAGGTTTCTATGACTATTCAGAATCCAAAAAAGCTGAAAAAGTAGCAAAACAATTTATATAAAGTTTTAAAGTTGGAAAGTTTTAAAGTCTAAAGTGAGAAAGATTCTTATTTTAGACTTTTGGTTTTTGATTTATGATTTTTGATTTTTGATTTATGATTTTAGAGAGGTTAGTTTTATAAATAAATTTGTTTATATACAAACCAAACTATCCACTATTCCTTATCAACTATCCACTACTATAAACTATCCACTTTCAACTATCCACTATATTACACTTATGGCAAAAATAATTCCTTTTAAAGCAGTACGTCCTACACGCGACAAAGTGAGCCTGGTGACTTCTCGCTCCTATGACGAGTATTCGCCGGCTGAACTGGCTTCGCAGTTGGATTTTAACCCGTTTTCATTTTTACATGTCCTGAATCCTGCTTATGTAAATCAGCAGAAAATAGGACTCGAAAAAAGATTTAAGCTGGTTGCCCAAAAATATCACGACTTTAAAGAGGAAGATGTGCTTATCAAGGAGGAAAAACCTGTTTTTTTCCTGTATGAAATACAAACGAAGACACAGACTTTTACAGGAATAATTGCAGGAACGAGTATTGAAGATTACCAAAATAATGTCATCAAAAAACACGAAGATACATTACAATACCGCGTAGAACTTTTTAAAGATTATCTTCATAGTACAGGATTTAATACCGAACCGGTTCTGATTACCTATCCTGACGATGCCGAATTGACCAATTGGATACTTGAAAAAAAACAGGCCGATTCGCTTTATGAGTTCTCTACAACCAAAAGGGAAAAACACATTCTTTGGAAGATTGAAACTCCTGAAGAAATTTCATGGTTGCAGGAAAAATTTGCCGCAATAGGCAATGTGTATATTGCTGACGGACATCACAGGTCTGCTTCTGCTGAATTGTTATATGAAGAAGACAAAGCTTCCGGAAATGAGAATCTCAACTATTTTATGAGCTTTCTGATTGCTGAGAGCAACGTTAAGATATATGAATACAACAGGATTATCCGCGATTTAAACGGACATTCTAAGGAAGATTTTCTTGCCCTTTTATCCAATGAATTCTGGATTAAAAATAAAGAGCAGGAATTATGGAAGCCAACCAAAAAGTTTGAATTCGGGATGTATCTCGACAACGAGTTTTACTCCCTGATTTTAAAAGACGGGCATAGTTTTTCTTCTGTTTTGGAGAGTCTTGACGCACAGATTTTATATACAAAAGTGCTACATCCAATTCTTGGTATTACCGATTTGAGAAATGATGAACGGATTGATTATATTCCCGGAAAACAATCTATCGTAACGATAAAAGAAGTGATTGATGAAGGTGAATTTGAATTAGGATTTATGCTTTTTCCAACCGATATTTCTGAAATTAAAGAACTGGCAGACAACAACCTGATTATGCCTCCAAAAAGTACGTACATCGACCCAAAATTTAGAAGCGGATTGGTGGTTTATGAATTGTAATGAATAAAATCAAATATCATTCGGGATCAATTATTCTTCATTCAACACTATTGGTTGTAGTTTGGATAGCTTCAATAGTTTTATTCCTAAGTACAAATAAAATTGGAGGACATTTATTTCTAATTTTATTTTCACTTTTATCGCTATTTTCAACATTGACTTTCTTCCCTACTTTCATCAATTATTTTAAAAAGGAAGATGCTATTATTTTTGAAGATAGTTATTTCATTTATAAAACATTTAACCTGGCCATCAAATTTGATGATATAGAAAAATATTACTTTTACTATTCTAAAGGAGGAACATTTTTAATTCTAAAGTTTAAAAATTTTAATTCTTATTCAGAAGTCTTATCCAAGAGTCTGTTAGGAAAAATTGCATTATTAAATTTCAGAACTTTTGGCAAATCATTAGTTTTTATCAATTTAAGATTTATAAAAACTACAATAAAAGAGATAGAAAAAAATTTAGGAACAAATGTCAATAGAAAACAATCTTCTTGAAATAAAAGCCACATTACCGGACAATGTAACGCTTGTAGCCGTTTCCAAAACAAAACCGGTGTCTGACTTAATGGAAGCCTATGAAGCCGGACAACGTGTTTTTGGCGAAAACAAGATTCAGGAAATGGCTGAAAAGTTTGAGCAGATGCCAAAAGATATCGAATGGCATATGATTGGACATGTCCAAACCAACAAGGTCAAATTTATGGCATCATTTGTGAGTCTGGTTCATGGTGTTGACAGTTTGCGGTTATTGGAAGAAATCAACAAACAGGCCCTAAAAAACAATCGGGTTATTGACTGCCTGTTACAGGTTCATATTGCGGAAGAAGAAACAAAATTCGGTTTAAGCGAATCAGAACTTAACGAATTATTGCAATCGGAATCTTTTAGCCAGTTAAAAAACATAAAAATCAAGGGGTTGATGGGAATGGCAACATTCACTGACAACCAAAACCAAATCGAAAAAGAATTCAAGCATTTGAAATCTGTTTTTGACCGACTGTACCAAACTCAAAAAACCGACAATTACGAAATGGAAATACTTTCCATGGGAATGTCCGGCGATTATCAGTTAGCAATTGATTGCGGAAGCACAATGGTTCGGATTGGAAGTAGTATCTTTGGAACAAGGTAATTAAATAATCCTGCAGCAATGTTGCAGACTAACAGAAACGCATAAAAGAATTTGTACGCAATATTAGACATAGAAACAACCGGCGGCCAATATAATGAAGAAGGAATTACCGAAATTGCTATCTATAAATTTGACGGACATGAAGTCGTTGACCAGTTCATCAGTCTTGTCAATCCTGAAAAGGCAATACAGCCCTTTGTAGTAAAATTAACCGGCATTAACAATGCCATGTTAAGCAGCGCTCCTAAGTTTTATGAAATTGCAAAACGCATTATTGAAATTACAGACGATTGTATAATCGTAGCCCATAATGCTCAATTTGATTACAGAATTTTGCGTACAGAATTCACCCGTCTTGGTTATGACTACCAACGCAAGAATCTTTGCACTGTTGAATTATCCAAAAAACTGATTCCTGACCAGGTTTCCTACAGCTTAGGAAAATTAGTTCGTGCATTAGGCATTCCTATGGCCGACAGACATAGAGCTACCGGTGATGCTATGGCAACTGTAAAGCTCTTTAAAATGCTTTTGGCCAAAGACCTTGAAAAAGAAATTGTCAAGAGTTTTGTCAAAACCGAAATTGAAAAAGGACTTACTCCAAAACTTCTCGATATCGTATCAAAATTACCTTCCACCACAGGAATTTATTATATCCATAAAGAAAATGGTGACCTGATTTATATCGGTAAAAGCAGAAATATCAAAAAACGCGTCAATCAGCATTTTACCGGAAGTTCTTCCAAATCTAAAAAAATACAGCTGGAAGTTTTTGACGTGACCTATGAGGAAACCGGAAGCGAACTGATAGCACTTTTAAAAGAGGCAGAAGAAATCAAAATCAACAAGCCAAAATACAATCGTTCGCTAAAGAAAACCATCTTTCCCTGGTCACTTTATCAGGAAAAGGATTTGAATGGTTATATTGCTTTAAGAATCCAAAAAACAGATGCCCGAAAAAAGGAACTGGCTTCATTTTCTAGTCCTGCAGAAGCCCAAAGTGCCTTGTTCAAGATAACGGACAGTTATCAGCTTTGCCAGAAAATAAACGGTTTGGAAACTGTAAAAAGCCACTGTTTTCCTTATGAGCTCAATCAATGTAATGGTGCCTGTATTCAAAAAGAATCATCAGAAGAATATAACATCCGCGTAGAAAGCTTTTTTGAAAATAACGAGTACCAAAAGCAGAATATGATTATCATTGACAGAGGAAGAAATATCCAGGAAAGAAGTGCCATACTTATTGAAGATGGGATTTTCAAAGGCTATGCTTTCTTTGACCTCAATTATCAGGTAAACAATATCGACATCCTGAAAAATATTATCATCCCGATGAAAAGCAACCGGGATTCTAAAAATATAATTTTGAGCTATCTCAAAAAAAAGAAAGTCCTTAAAACCTTATCTTTTTAAGACTTTTAGTAAATTTGATGTAATCGACAACTACTGATTTGGAAATCACTAAAACAGAAAGGCTACGAAATAAGCTTCATGAAATTATCTATGAAGCCGATACTCCATTTGGTAAACTTTTCGACCTCTTTCTGTTATTGTTGATTATTGTAAGTATTGTTGCAGTAATGCTCGAAAGCGTTGTCACAATACGATTGATATATGGTCAGGAACTGGCAGTAATTGAGTGGATTGTCACTATTTTTTTCACGCTTGAATACATAGGGAGAGTAATTGCAGTCAAAAAACCTTTAAAGTATATTTTCAGCTTTTACGGGATTATTGATTTGCTGGCTACCCTACCTACCTACATTGACCTGCTTTTTCCTGGATTACACTTCCTTGTTTCCTTACGTGCCGTCAGACTGCTTCGAATTTTCCGAATCTTAAAACTCGTACATTTTGTTGGGGCGTCAAATCAACTGGTACGTGCCTTAAAAAAAAGCCGGTTAAAGATTGCCGTTTTTCTCTTTAGTGTTATCGTACTTTGTATTATTCTGGGAACAATCATGTATATGATTGAAGGCCCCGAAAGCGGCTTTACCAGTATTCCTATGAGTATTTACTGGACTATAGTTACTTTAACTACGGTGGGTTTTGGCGATATTACGCCGATTACACCATTGGGGCAATTTGTTTCTATGATAATTATGATTTTAGGATATGGTATCATTGCCGTACCAACCGGATTGGTCACGGCCGAATTTATGTCAAAAGACAAGACGGTGCATCAAAACACTCAGGTTTGCCCTAATTGCAGTGCAGACCATCATAGAGACGATGCGAAATATTGTTACCATTGCGGACATAGCTTATGAAATACCTGATTACCATTATCGGCCCAACAGCCATTGGCAAAACTGCCTTAAGTATCCAACTTGCCAAAAGTTTTAATTGTGATATTATTTCATGCGATTCACGTCAGTTTTTCAAAGAAATGGCTATTGGTACGGCTGTTCCTTCAAAAGAAGAACTTGATGCAGCTACGCATCATTTCATCCAGAATAAATCTGTTTTTGAAAATTATACGGTTGGTGATTTTGAACGGGATGCCATCAGCCTATTGGATAAATTATACGAAACGAACGATTATGCCATATTAGTAGGAGGTTCCGGGTTATATGTGGATGCCATACTTAAAGGATTTGATAGTTTTCCGGAAATTGACCCGTCCATACGGAAAGAAATTATATCAAACTATGAAAAATCAGGCATTAGCTATCTGCAGCAGGAATTAGAAAAACTGGATAAAACTTATTTTGATACTCTTTCAAAAGAAAATCCCCAAACCTTGCAAAATCCCCAAAGGTTGATGCGTTTTGTGGAAGTATCTGTCGGAACCGGTAAGCCGTATTCTTCCTTCCTGAACCTGAAAAAGAACACCCGAAACTTCACTCCAATTATAATTGGACTGGAAGCGGAACGTGCTGAAATGTACGAACGAATCAATCTGCGGGTGGATCTTATGATGCAAGCCGGATTGTTAAAAGAAGCCGAAAGACTCTATCCAAACAAAAACCTGAATGCATTACAAACTGTTGGCTATCGCGAACTGTTCAGCTATTTTGACGGCGATAGTACTTTGGATTTTGCCGTTGAGGAAATCAAAAAAAATACGCGGCATTTTGCCAAACGCCAGATGACGTGGTTTAAAAGAACAGAAAATGTTAAATGGTTTCATTATAAGACTGAAACAGAAAAAGTAATTGACTATATAAAAAAGTTGCTAACCTGACGCAACCTATATCAGTTCTAACCATCTAATTGGAAAATAAAAACCATGAAAAAATTAATACTTCTACTCGCCACATTTCCTTTTTTATTGGCAACACAATGTGACCCTGATGATTCTCCTTGCGGACGATTTATAGAGATTCACAAGGACGATTTGATTACTATTGAGAACCGCCAGACTGAATATAGTTTAAATGATGTCCTCTGGTTAACCGCTTCAGTTGATAGAAACCAAGAAACATCAGACTCAAATATTGATTTGTTTGAATTGGACCATAAACTTTACTATGATGTTGTGTTAAAAAAAGAATCTGCTTATATTGAATATAACTATCTTACTTTGAGTACACGGACAACAGTTATTGCTCAAGGTGAATCCGAGAGAAATTTTTTTATTTTGATTAGGGACGGTAATTCATTTAAGAACCGAATTGGGATTAGACTTTTAGAATCCGGAAATTACACTTTAACCATTAACAATATACGCAGTTATAAATCTTATAATGGGAATTGCAACTTTACTACTCTTTCCATTTTGACAGACTTTAACGAAATGGATTCAAGTTCATTTTCATTTGTTGTAAATTAGAACATATTAATTATTTATTCTAATTTTATAGAATGCCAATAAGTTCAAATTTTACATCGATTTACAGCCGTGACTGGGAATTAAATTTTACCCATTGTACTCCTAACGGTTATCTTAAATATACAGACTTGTGCAACCTGCTCCAACTCACTGCAGGCGACCATGCCGATATTGGCGGTATCAGTTTTACGGATATGCAGCAACACAATCAGGCGTGGGTATTAAGTAGAATGAAATTGGAGATTGAATCGCTGCCGAAATGGAGAGATATTGTCACTGTAAAGACCTGGATAGTTTCTTTAGAGAATTCACGTTCCGTAAGGGCTTTGGAAATGCACGTTAACGATAAAAAAGTGATTGGCTGCGAAACCTATTGGGCCGTTTTTAATACCAAATTACGCCGACCGGAAACTTTGGCTCTTCCACATGAGCATTTTGAAAAATATCCTGAACGATTGGCTACCGAAGAACGGGTAAAGAAAATTGACCTTCCGGATTCTATGAAAAAAATAGCTGAACGAAAAGTTGTACTTTCCGATTTGGATATTGTCAATCATGTGAATAATGTAAAATATCTGGAATGGTGTCTCGACCTTGTCAATCCAAAATCCATTCTGAAACAGCAATTGAAAAGCTTTGACATGAATTTCATGAAGGAACTCGTACTTGGTGATGAAGTAGCAATTGATGAAAAAACTGATGCAGACAAATCTATCTTTTCAATTACCAAAAACGGAAAACCTTGTTTTGCCCTGGAACTAAACTGGAAATAAGTTAAAATAAAAAAAGCTCCAATTTCTTGAAGCTTTTCTCGTATTATTCTGAAACTTTGTTTTTGACTACCAGTCTAAAACCTTCACCGTGGATGTTCAAAATTTCTACATCCTCGTCTGCTTTCAAGTATTTTCTCAATTTTGCGATGTAAACGTCCATACTTCTTGAAGTAAAGTAGTTGTCATCACGCCAGATTTTTGTCAGCGCCAATTCTCTCGGCATTAAGTCGTTTTCGTGAACCGCAAGCATTTTAAGCAATTCGTTTTCTTTTGGGGAAAGTTTAATCGGTTCTTCGTCTTTATATGTCAAGAAACGTAATTTTGAATTCAGGTGAAAATTTCCAATCTGGAATTCAAATTTGGTATTGTCTGCTTTGCTATCTGAAGCCTTTCTCTGGATGATAGCTTTGATTTTCATCAATAATACTTCAGAGTCAAATGGCTTGTTCAAATAATCGTCTGCTCCTACTTTGTAGCCCTTCAGCACATCTTCTTTCATCGATTTTGCTGTTAAGAAAATCAAAGGAATGTCTTTATTTTTCTCTCTGATTTCTTTTGCTAAAGTATATCCGTCTTTATAAGGCATCATTACGTCAAGTATGCACAAATCGAAGGTATCTTTTTTAAATTTCTCGAAACCTTCCATCCCGTTTTTAGCCAAGGTAACCTCGAAATCGTTGAGACTCAGATAATCTTTTAAAATTGAACCAAAGTTAGGGTCATCTTCGACTAGGAGGATTTTCTTGTTTACATTTTCCATAGCTTAATTAATTAGTGGTAATTTTATAATGAAGGTGCTACCCTTCCCTTTTTCGCTTTCTACAAATATTTGACCGTTATGGTCGTCTACAATTCTTTTCACGTAGGCCAATCCCAAACCGTGACCTTTTACGTTATGCAAATCTCCGGTATGTTCTCTGTAGAACTTCTCGAAAATTCTTTTTTGAGCCGCCTTACCCATTCCTTGTCCCTGGTCTTTTACTTTAATCAGGATAAAGTCCTTGACATTTTCTGTATAAATATCAATTATCGGGGCTTCCGGCGAATATTTTATCGCATTGTCCAGAATGTTTACCATTACGTTAGTAAAGTGAACATCGTTGACCAGCGTTGTTGTTCTTGTTGCATTAAAATGCGTTCTTATTGTTCCCTGCCTGTCTTCAACAATCAAATTCACATGTTCTACGGCATCTTCAACTATCGTTTGCACGTCGATTGGGTCCTTAGTAATTTCGAGCTCTTTCTTCTCCAACTTGGAAATCCGGAGCACATTCTCAACCTGGGCATGCATACGTTTGTTTTCGTCTCTTATCATTTGAAGATAGCGGTGTACTTTTTCCTTATCTTCAATAATCTTAGGATTCTTGATTGCATCCAAAGCCAGATTTATGGTGGCAATAGGTGTTTTGAACTCATGCGTCATATTATTGATGAAATCCGTCTTGATTTCTGAAATCTGGCGCTGCTTTATCAATTGGTTCAAAGCACTTGCATAGGCAATGATGATAATCAGGGTAAATGTGATTGACAAAATCGTAATTCCTATCAAATCTGTAAAAAGGAATTTCTTTTTTTCCGGAAAACTTACCAGCAGCTGGTACTTGCTTTTTCCATCGCTATCGGTCAGGATAGGTGTCTGGAAAGTAGAATTCTTGTCAAACTTAAAATTGTCTGACCTGATTTTTGTAGCAAGGCCATCACTGTAAATACCAAATTCGAAAGGTGTCTTTACTTCATACTGCTTCAGTTCCTGTTGCAACATTTTTTGCAACTTTTCTTTTGAAACCCTGTCTTTCAAAGGTTTTGTTTCTGCAATATCTTTATAGAACATATCGAATTGTGCTCTTTCAAGCATTTCGATATTTCCAGATTTTTCAATTGTAATATCTGGAGTGGTATTTTTCTGGATGCCCGAATTGTCAATCGGTTTGCCTGAATATATTTCGGTTCGGCGTTTGGAAATAAAATTTTGCGCCTTAACCGAATCTTTTTTCTTATCAAAGAACGTCAGATTGATATTATAATCCTCTGCAATAATGTTGTTTGAATAAATTATAGTTTCGTTTGTAACTTTGTTCTTCTGCACAAGAACGAAGTCCAGCAATTGGCTTGGGTTTGGGTCTTTTCCAATGCTGTCACGCAAAATGTTATACTGATTTACAATTGTATAAGTTTCCTGCTGCTTTAATTTCTCTGAAACATTCCCTATAACCTGTTGTACATGGTATTTAAATTGTTCTTCGTTATTATTGAAAGATGTATTAATCAAATATAACTGAACCAAAATAATTCCTATCAAAGATAGGCTCATTAACACAACCAGTAAGCGAAACAATGTCTTATTCATCAAAAACAAAATTAACATTTTAACATTTAATCAATGAATACATTAACCAAACATTAACATCTAATTCATAAATTATTGATTTCTTAATAGGGTAATTATGTTTTCTGCAGATTGTTTTGCTTTTTCCAATTCGATGTTTTCGATTACAAAATCGCTCATAGACTTTTTTGTCTCATCATCCCATTGGTGTGACATTCGCTGTTCTACAGCTTCTCTTGTCACAGCATCGCGCTTCATGACTCTTTGTATGCGGTTTTCTTTCGGAGCTGTGACCAAAATAATTTTATCACAGTCTTTATAGCTTCCACTCTCAAAAAGAATAGCAGCTTCTTTAACCACCAGTGGATAATTGCTATGCTGTTTTACCCAATTCTGAAAATGAAGATAGACTTCGGGATGGATGATGGCATTGTATTTTTTAAGTTTTTCCGGGTCCTGAAAAACCAATGCCGCTATTTTTTTTCTGTCGATTTTACCATTTTCCAGTATATCATCTCCAAAAAGGGCAATAACCTTAGCAATTACATCGGCAGTATCTAGTATTTTTTTCGCCTCGGTATCAGCAATATAAACCGGAATCCCGAGTGATTCTATATGTTTGGCAATAGAACTTTTTCCGCTTCCTATGCCCCCTGTGAGACCGATGATTTTTGTCATGATGTTGATAATTTATTTTTTAAAAAACAACTCCGAAAATACTTCCTGAGGTTTCTTTTTCAGCACTTTGATATTCCAAAATGATTTCAGAAAGCCCGTGCCGTAGCCATAAAACTGTGTTACTACTGCTATCAGGGAAAAGAATCCTATTTTCAGGCTTTTATTCTGAAAAGTGGAAACAATAAAAATCGCTAAGAAATAAAAACCATATAAGACCAGAAAAATGCCTGTCCAGAAAAAAGAAAATACCACCGAAGCAAGGAATCCCAAAAGAAAGAGTGTTGGAAAGAAAAAGGTCAGCTTACTGTATTCCGGATACCAACTATCCAATATGGGTCTGGCCTTGCCGAACTTGTTTACCTGTTTGTAGAATTTTGACCAATCGATTCTTCTTTTATGATAGACATAGGCTTTTGGGAACAATCGTGTTTCAAAATTCATTTTCCAAAGTCTTATGGAAAGGTCGGGGTCTTCTCCGGGATGGATATTCCCAAAGCCCTGGCTGGCCTCAAATGCTTTTTTAGACAATCCCATGTTAAAACTTCTGGGCTGGAATTTGTCTATTTTTTCAGAACCTCCGCGAATTCCTCCTGTTGTCAAAAATGAGGTCATGGAAAAGTTGATGGCTTTCTGTATGTCTGAAAAGCTGTCCAGAGCTTTGTCAGGACCTCCAAAACAATCCACATAATTCAGTTCCAATGCTTTTTCTGCTTCTGACAAATAATCCTGCGGGAGAATACAATCAGAGTCCAGAATCAGAAAATAATCTCCCCGGGCTTTTCTCATTCCAAAATTTCTGGAATCTCCCGGACCTGAATTTTCTTTGAAATAGTACGAAATGGTGAGTCTTTCCTGGTAAGTATCAATAATATATCGGCACGGAATAGTAGAACCATCCTCAATTACAACAACCTCAAAGGGCTTGTCGTATTTCTGCAAAACCAAACTTTGTAATAATTCGTCGATTTCGTCCGGCCTGTTATAGACCGGAATTATAAAAGAAAATTTCATACGGAATTTTAAACTTTAACAAAGATAACTTTTATAAACAAAAAAACCATCCCGTTAGAGGATGGCTTTTATCGCTTTTTAAAAACTATTATTTTTTGACAATCTTTACATTTTTCATCACATTGCCTATTGCCGCTTTCAAAATGTAGGTACCTTTTGGTAGTTGTGAAAAATCAAGCTGTTCCTGCATAGCGTCTATTTTTTTTGAAAAAACTCTTTGCCCTAAAAGATTATAGATTTCCACAGAATCAATGTTTTCAGAAGCTACCAGATTTAACCTGTCTGATACCGGATTAGGATAATATTTAAAAGCTATTGCCTCAAAATCATCAGTCCCCAGGTTAATTCCTGCCGTAACAGCAAGCCTGCCACTACTTTCACAGCCATTTATGGTTTGTGATGCATAATAGGTTGTACCACTCACCAATATTGTTGATAATGGCAGTCTGTTTCCATCTGCATCATACCAAATGATATCGCTTCCGTTAACAACAAAATCAGCCAACGTCTGTCCTGTTACGAAATCCTGTACAGGACTACCGGTTGGTTCCGCTACAGTTCCGCTACAAATCATTTGTCCATGAGAAAAATATCCTGAAAAATCAGACACTCTGATTGACGAATAAGTATACAAATTGTCTGCGGCAACTATTGAAGCCGGAGAAAATACCGCATATTCGCCATTTGCTGTTGCTGATTTCAGCATTTTACTGTTTGCGGTTATGCCTGCATCTACTATCCTGACATTTGCATTCAGTAAATTTGCGTTTCCGGCAATGAGTAAGGCTTCCCAACGGTTATTGGAAAGTGATGAAACATTTGACGGGAAAGTTCCTGAATTTGCCACAAATGCTTCTCCTTTTATTTGTAAAGCACCTCCCGATGTTGACGGGTCAATATAAAATGGCAAATAACTTCCGTCTTTTCCAACCGGATAGATTGTCACATTAGAATACGTACCTACTGCCGCTCTGTTGTTACCGAAGGTTCTTGCCAAAGGTCCGTTGATATATGCTGTAGCAGAGCCACCTGCAATATCACCAGCCACAGTTGCCGTTCCAACCGTTAGTAAATTAGTATTTGAAGTATTTACCTTGCCTTCATTAAGAGTCAGGGTTCCGCTTAATGATACAGGGGAATTTAAGGTTACACCCGCCGTACTTCCGTTATTGAACACCATATTTGTAAAATTAGCAGTTGGCGAAGCAGCAAGATTTCTTATGATTCCGTTGTTAGTAAGCTGTTGTAAGTTTAAGCTTGGGCCAAAAGCCACCGTTGATTCGTTTACGAATCTTGCGTTTGCAAAGAAAAAACCTGTCGTTGACGTGAGTATACCTCCTGTATTGACCATTGCGTTACCATTTAAATAGACGGTAGAGATGCGGCACTCGGCACCATTATTAACTGTAAGGTCTCCATTAACCGGGACCGGATAGGTACTCGTAAGATAGCGATTTGTTCCTTCCGGACCTTCTACAATGACATTTCCTAAAGGCAAACCTGTTACCGTTGCCCAGCAATTTATCCTGAATCCGTTTGTGGCATTTCCGCCAGATTGTACCGATACACCATCACCAAACCGGATTGTATGTCCGGATGTCACATTTACAGAGCCATCAAAAGCTCCGTCTATTCTTAAAACATCATTGGCAGTTGTTGAAGCATGCGGGTCGACTATTGTGAGTATTCCTCCAGTCCAATTCAGGCTTTCAGAATCTTCCGGAACGATGTTGATGATTCGGGTTCCATTAGGCACACTGGTTGCAGCATTGCCCGAATTTCCGTCCACATTGATATTCCCCCCACTTTGAGAAAATACCGAACCAAAAGAAGTCGAAATATTACCGTTCACATTCAGGGTTCCGGCAGTGACTTCTAAAACTCCCAAAACATTTAATGTATTGTTATTGTCTGTACATCCCACAACCAAATCACCTCCGGAAACCGAAAGCTTACCTCCAAGTGAAACCGTAAGTCCCTTGCAGCTATTTCCGGCTGAATTTATACTCACTGTATGGTTAGGTGCAATGCTTACTATTTCATTACAGTTAGGAACGTTTCCTTTGCTCCAAATGGCAGCATTGTTCCAGTTTCCACTTGCTATTGAAGCATTAGGCGTGTCCGCAAAAGCAAGGCCAATATAAAGCGGTGATTGGGTCAACTGCGCCAATGTCAATCCTGTTCTTTGTCCCATTGGAAGGTTTGTCCCGTTGAGATGTGTTCCTTCGACTGCTGCTGTTTCCCTGATAATCCTGCTGTTTCCATTGGAAGCCAAATAAGCATTTTGTCCAATAAGTGCGATGTTGTATGTAGCTGAAACAGGCACAGTGCCCGGAGTCGAAAACGTCCAATTCCCGTCATATTTTGAATCCAGCACATAACCGGAATCAGAAATTGACGATGCAGAAGTTGTAGCTGCATCAACATATTTACAAGCTATCTGCCCTCCTGCTGTTGGCGTGACACGCTGTACATAGGCAGCCCTGTTAATTCCGGTACTGCTAATAAAAGGATATCTGCCTAAAGCGGCCGTTGGCTGACTTCCAGCAGTCAATGCAGTTCCGGTAGCCGTATTTGCCCACCATCTTGAAAAAGTTCCAGACACAAATCCTCCGGAAGTATAGACAAGCGCACCAATGGCATTATTTCCTGTTCCGGCAGCTACTCCCGTACCTAAAATCAGCGTATTGCTTTCCAAGGCCACTTTTCCTTTGGTGAAAGTAATATTACCACCTACTCTCAAATCATTAAAGTTCCAGGTTATTACTCCTGTAGAAGAATTGTTGAATGTGAGGTTCCTGATGAGATTATTTGTAAATGTACCTGTTCCTCCAATTGTTTGAGGAATTATACCGTCAAATGTCAAAATATTATTAACTGCCGTTCCTTTGGAAAGGTCAATATTACCATTATTTGTCAGGTTTCGTGAAACCACCAGGCTTTTTCCTGTCGTACCGGCAAAAGCATCCAGATTACCTCCCGTGTTGACCAACAAATTACCCTTTACCGCAAAAGTAGCAGCAGCCGTTGCATAGTTCAGGGTTCCGTTTATGGTAAGGTCGTTTATGGCTAAATTATTTACGTTAAGGGTTACTGTTGTTCCTGTTGAAACAATTGCATTGTCTGCGCTAGTCGGAACCGCATTTATATCCCAGGTAGCGGGAAGATTCCAGTTTCCTGACGCTACCGATGTAAAAGTCCTTGGCGGATTGGATATCATAGAAACCTGATCGATTGCTGCTGGCGGATTCACGACATCTAAAATATCAGATTTCCAACTGAATACCAGCTTATAAGAATTTCCCGGCACAACAGCAAGAGAAATATTGGCGGTACTCCAGTTTGTAGAACTTAATTTATACAATGTTCCTATTTGATAGTTTGGCGGTATCGGAACCCCAGATACAGGATTGTAAGAGGAAGGTACCAAAAAGGCTTTCATATTATCCCAGTCATTGGTTCCTGTTCCTTCACCTCCAACTTTCCATCTAAAGGAAAGTGTAATTTTAGGTTCGTTGGCGGGAACGGTTATATTCTTATACAAATGGATTACCGAACTCGTTTGCGAATATTGCCAGGTCGCACCTCCTGTTGACGATACAAAAGCACAGTTTGTTCCAGCTCCTGCAACAGGAACATTTCCAACATTCCAGCTATCAACAGAGGCATTTACTGCATTCCATCCATTGGCAGCTAATGTATTTCCATTTTCAAATCCACCATCTGTAGTTGGATTTATTAAAGTAGTCTGGGAAAAAGTGCTTGTGGAAACTAATAGCAATAAAAATTTTAAGAATAGTTTTGCTTTTGCTCTTTGTGAGATAGGGCCAAAGTAATTTTTTTCCATAAGTTAATTATTTGGGGTAAAATACTTTACGAAAGTATAAAAAAAGCCACCAAAAAAGGTGGCTTTTCATAATATTTTGACTAATTGATTATTCCTTAACGATTTTTAATGTCTTAACCTGATTGCCAACATTTACTTTTACCAGATAAGTTCCACCTGCTAAAGCTGACATATCAATCTGGCTTTCTGTCGCATTGATTTTCTTTGAAAGAACCTGCTGTCCTAACAAATTAAATATGGCAACATCAGACATGTTTTCTGTATAAGACAAATGAAGCCTGTCTTTAACCGGGTTAGGATATACTTTGAAGCTCATATTATCAAAAGATGTCGTCTTCAAAGAAGAATCATAGGCCGATATACCAAAACTTCCTGTACTGTCATTTGAATACTCATAAACTCTCAAATACAATGTTGAACCCGGAGTCTGTCCTGATAATACAACTAAAGAATAAGCTCCTTCACCACCATCATCATCACAACCCACCTGAACTAAAGAACCGCAAGCTCCGGAATATACGGTAACCACCGTATCCAATCCGCTTGCACCTGTGCTTGAATTTCCTGTTTCAATAGTCAGGTTACCACTAGGCGGTACAACTACAGAGAACCAAACATCACCACCGGAATATCCGTTACAGTTTACCGGTACAGTTTCTGTAGAACTTGCTGTAGCCCCAACATTGGTTCCGTCTGTTGGAACAAAAGTTGCCGTAGGCGTTATGGCTACTGCGTTAGCACAATTATCATTTACCGGAGGACAAGCTGTCTGGTTTTGTGCCGGGCTTGTCACTACACAGTTTGCATCCTGATTGTTTGCTACTGTAAGAATTACGGATGTGTTATTTGGATATGGCCCGAATTGAACCGTACCTGCAGCCGTTACCTGTTGTGCCGGACTTGATTGATTGTCTGTAACAGTCAAAGAAGTTGCCGTACCCAAACTTGTTATGTTTGCATTAACAAAGAATCCTGGTGAAACGGCACAGTTTGATGTTCTGCTGAATGTAACTGCTGGAGCTATACAGGTATTTTCCGTAATATTCAAGGTATACGCAAAGCTTTGTGGCGATGGAAAAGTGGAAAGAACAATATAGTATGTTGTTCCGGCAGTAACAGAAAACTGATTGATTTCTCTGTTTCCGATATCACTTCCGGAAGCACAGGCAACAGCTGCCGTTCCAATATCACCACAGTTCGTATAAACCAAAA
>OGQD01000268.1_pt1 | contig 42491 bp, 60 predicted proteins | sample 1553091 | NCBI WGS metagenome assembly OGQD01 (sample SAMEA2580290, study PRJEB22360) | human gut metagenome | biome: human gut; feature: human-associated habitat; material: faeces | place: Denmark | collected 2008/2010
ATAGATCATATAGGATGATCAGGGTAAAAAACCCAAGTGGAGTACTTGAGTTTAATAGACTCTTCATCAGAGATGAAGAATTTATAGCCGAACATGAGGTCGGTAGCACTGTTGAATTAGTCCCTTGGACTATGCCAATAATACCCATTAAGCGGCCTAACCGCAATGGGGAGATCAGGACCATAAGATCCATTAGTGGTCTCGCATTCAGCGAAACTGAAGCACAATCCGCTGCTTTGCGGAATATGCAGAATCTCTACGACCAAGCAGTAGAGATAGCTAATAGCGAGGAAACTCGCAGATTAGCAAGGAAGAACATGCTCTTTGTCAACTTCGTTGACAGAGATGAATTTGTTAAATTACTTGAGGAAGGTGCAGAATAAGCACCTTCTTTCATGTACTTCTTTGGAAAACTAGCGAAAGCTAACGATTTTTAATATATAGCGATTATTAGAACAAGAGAATAGCATAGCGAAAATAAATCGTATTACTAAATAACTCCTCATCTTATTCTAGACATGTAAGATGAGGGCTGTCGTATCTGTAGATACCCGATGAGTCTTTGAAAATTAAGACGAAACAGCAAATTATTAACTAAATAAACAATCATATGGATAGAGACACAAAATTAGGCATGTTATCAGTAATAATCATAATGATAGTATTATATCTATCTATATGGTTATTTAACTAAAACCACCGATGATACGTGACAAGTCGTATATAAGATGAGTGTGAGTCAAGAAAGACATAATCCTATTTACTATGCACAAGTAAAGACAGATTATGAATCCACGTGGTAGATGCAATGGTTAAAGTAATAAGGAATAGAGCAATCCTTATTACGCTCTTTAAGGTGAGAATCCTTAACAATCCTGTGGGGCTTATATCTCAGCACTTATTACCACTCTGAGGGGTGGCAGATAAAATTCATTATTGATAGTATATTATACTAGTCACTGACTAAGTGAGGTATATTGCATTATTAATAATGTGACTGAGTATTAGTGCAGACGTTAAAATCAGGAACAACTATATTAGACGGCAATATTACCTTCTCCTAGTCGCAAATGTCATATAGTTTAATATAGCCAAGTTTGCCCGTCCTTAGATTTATAGTATGAGCCATTTGCTTATTTAATCATTGTTTCATTCTTAATTCACAGATTGATTAATTAAGCATAACAGTAAGCGTACTGTTGTCAGTATATTTATATGTGAATATAGGTATACTGATTGCACTCATTAAGGTAGCCTTCATGTGGCGAGTGTGTTAAGTAGTAGGTCTAAAAAAATCTTCCAGTTTGTACCTATGAAAACTAATACCTTTAACCGCCAGCTCACGCGGTATATAAGACAGGATTGCCGGACCCGCAGGTGTAACGAGATAAATACCTGCATTTTTTATTAACCTTAATAATTATCAAGTTGTAAACTTTAATTTAATGCCCAGATGGCGAAATTGTCATGCATTAACTGATAATTACAGAGGTAAAAACATAAAACAAGTGGCGTAATGGCGGAATTGGTATACGCACCATTCTTAAACAGTGGCATTCAATAGAATTTGTGGGTTCGATTCCCACTTACGCTACTATTCTGATGGTCATTATGACCATGCGGGTTCGACTCCCGCTCTGGGTACAATTAGTAATTAACATTAAAATCAATTTATGATAAAAGTAATTAAATATTATGAACTAAACCGAATTAGTAGAGTATTAGTAATAGCAATAATAACATATATTATTGGCATTCTAATTAAAAGAGAATATGAAGAGTCCAAAACTGTATATAATTTTGTAGATTTACAAATGAAGTACAAGAATTATATATTAGTTAATAAAGAGAGAAGTATTACTAATGATGAAGAGTATAAGTTCACATTGCGTAATCCTATTACAAACCAAAGTAGTACTATATATGTAGAGTATTACTTATATCATCATGTATACTTTGTAGGTGATACTATTAAATAACATTTTAATCAACAAAGGTATGAAAAGAGAAGAAATTAAATCTTACAAAGACGCTTGTAGAGTAATAGGTAGAAAACCTAGAACTTATAAAGACAAGCATTTAAATCTGTACGAACAGCTTAGTACAATTATAGCTGCTCTGAATTTCATTAGTAATGATAATAAACCTTGGATACCTAAGTTCGATTATTATTACATCTACTCTTGGTTATATAGAAGAAGTGAATATAATAAATCTACGAGTTTGTTCTGTTTGCATTCTTACGATGGGTTAGCCGGTTCCAGTGCTGATGTAGGGACATCTCTGAAAATAAAAGAAAGAGAAGATGGAAGTTATATAATGGAAAACTTTAAAGAACTACTCCAAGATTGGTTTTGGGGAGATTAATTACTAATTTTAAAACATTATCAAAATGGAAAATGATTTGATGGCGAGACCTAAACCGCCAAGAATAATAGTTTGGGTAGTATTAATAACTCTTGCCTTAATAGGCATGATTGGAGCAATAATTTATGCAGAGCGTGAAAACATTGCTAATTTCTTAAATGGTGTGAACCAAGAAGAAGTACAAGAAGATCCTCAAGCTATTATTGAGGAACCTGTAACAACAATACAGGATATTCTCGATATGAGAGAGCAAATGAGAGAAGATAGAAGGATTGATAGTGTATTTTTAGCTATGCCAAAGGTAGTACTAATTGATATTTTGATGCAGCATGGTACATCGTTGTCTATAAAAGACATGATTTACATATATGAATCAAACATATCAACGTACAACACAGTGTTATCTGGAGCAAGAGCTCAAAAATATCTCGATGACTCTATACAAACTCATGTTATATCGACGGTTGTAAATGACTCTATTCAGAATTAAAACCAAACCTTCTTTCTGTTTTAAATGAATATTAGAGTCTAGTATACTCAGTCTGTGAAGATAGAGTATACGTCCTCAGAAAATGACAAACATGTGGGGCGTAAGTATATACAGCAAGGTTATCGTTTATCCTCATTTATACAGGTTAATTGCGCAACTGTAAAAAACGGGATTGATAGAATAGATGGTATATATGATCGTGCGGACGTTAAAATCATGTACTCCAATAAGATTTAGTTTGACAGCTACTTCTGCTTATGAGTTAAAACTATAGTGAGAGTCATAGTAAGTAACGATTGTAGTCGTTAATCTTTGTCTTATAACAAATGCTATAAACTAAGAGTTGACACTAACTTAATTAAATCCTGAGTGTCCAGGCGTCATTATTAACAATTTAAATTTTTAGAGACATGAAAAAGATTGGAAAATTTTTATTTGTAGAGCGATGCTTTTCAGATATTGAAGAAACAAAACCTTGTATTATTCGTATTGATGCAATTGATAGTATAACATGCGCCAATACCAATAGACTTGGAAAAGTTGTAGTGATAGAAACAGATAATACAAAAATTACCTGCAGAGATCCAGAGAATTTCTTTACTGAGTTTGAGAATCTAATTTCAGATGAAGAAGAATGGTAGTCAATAAAGTAAAAGAAGGTCGTAAATTAACTGAGATAAAGTTCAGTAACGACCACTATCTTGCAAATCTATTAGCTACTACTAAAATACTTGGCATATCGTTAGAACGAGCTAAAAAGCTATGTGGAACAGTACCAGGTAAGAGAGTAGAAGTTAATCCACCTATTGAAATTATCAGTAAGTTAAATACTGATAAATTATTTGAAGAATTAGAGGAGTATGAAATAGAAGTATCTATTAGTATTCCCAGTAAATAACTTATCAAAAGTAAAGTATGAAAGCAATTATTATTACATTTAAAGGAGAAATAAAAGATGAACGTACACTAGTAACATCTTTAGCATCAAAAATAGCAAATAATACAGATGCTAAGAACGTAGATGTAACTATCTTATTAGATGAGGATGTGATGAATGCTATGGTAGCTAAATGTTTAGCTCCAACTGATATAGCAGTAGATAGACCAGCTAATCCACAAATTGCAGTAGTAGAAGACTTCTGTAAGAAGATTATTGCGTCTATTGGTTCACCTGCACTTAAGACACGAGAATTGTTAAACTCAGAACTATGTAAGTTCTTAGTACAACAGAATCGTGAGGTTATTAGTGTTCCAGTAAGTATTATTGCTAAAGTAAACACTACTTCTGCGTATTATGAGCATCGTAAAATACTAAAGACGTACGGATTATCCGCATTACCCGAGTTGTTACGTGATATTAATCCTCTATTTAAATTTTACTAGTATGGCAAAGAAGAATAATGAAGAACCTCCAAAGGAATTCAAAAAGAAGCCAAAACATAAAAAAATGGAACCTTATAATCGTAAGAAAGCATGGAAGTAAACAATGATTGTCCTACACTTGACAACCATATCAATTGTAGTGAATGTACTTATGAGTGTAAACTCAGAATGCAACCAAAGAATAGTAAAGAAGTAGAGACACAGCCAGAGTCTCTACTCAATACTATATATTACTAATTTAAATTGTTAGTAAAATGGTGGATTTCAGTCAACCTAAAGAACTGTTTAAGGCTAGAACCCTAATGGAAATTGTTAATCAAAAGTACAACGGACTATACAACGGTCAACCACATTATATGTAGGTCAGGAGAAGGCAGGGAGTCTCTTGTTGAATAAGAAGTACGAATAGACAGGAACAGTTCTTTTTAACTATTACTTAAATTTATCAAAAAATATGAGTAAAACAAAACGTATAAAAGCTCTAAAAGAATTTATAGAGCTTGAAAAATTAAACAAAAATCCAGTACAAGAATATATTGACTGGACTGAAGAGGAAATAGCTAAACTTGAAACATACTTAAAAAAAGAGCGTCAAAGAGTAACTAATTTCCTTATTCTTACATCTATGAATCGTAAGAAACGAGAAACAGCTTATGAAAATCGTAAGCTAATAAAAGCAGGTAGTAGAGAAAGCTGTAGTCAACGTAAAATTCGATTAAATCGAGAACGTAGACAAGCACTTAAAACTGCTTAAGATGTCATATTATATGACTAATATAGTTATTACTCCTACTCTATACGAGGAGAAAAGATTAGAAGCTATATCGTATTTTAATAGATGTAGTAAAGAAGCAGCACTAAAAATTCATAAAAAGAATAAATATAAAGATATCAAATTAAGGCTAAATGTTATAGCAGTAGCTATAATAGAGGCTAAAAAGAGATATTTTAGTGATTGTTCTTTCATTAAGATTATATTATAGTGTTAAATAAATTTTATTGTTAAATCAATTAAACTGTATTCAAAATGGCAGAAAAGAAAATGAACATCCTCTTAGAGGAGGTAAACGGAGAAAACATCCAAGATGTAATCGCTAACTCTAGTAAAGTAACTGAAGACATTGCTACCAAGGCAGCTGAGAAGATTGCTGAACGTCGCAAAGAGAAGCTAACAAATGAGTTAGTCGCTATTGTACAGAAATGTGAATTTACAGTATCCTCCGCAGTACTGCAGGTTCGCCGTTCTAATCGTACAAACCAACGTATTAAAACATACCTGAAGGATTTATCTGCACTCGCTGAAGATATCAAGAGTGGAAATAAGCCTGTGTCCGCATGGGATAAAGAAGCTCGCGAGATGAAGAAGCAGTACGATAAAGACCTTATCGAAATCGGTAAGAGTATTGACGAATCTCAAAAAGAATTGCGCGATATCTTCCCGGATTCCTGGCAGTGGACATACGATGAGTTAGTACCCGGTGTAAATCGTCGCTAACTCAAAACAAACAAAAATAAAAGAGGTTCCAAGCTTAGAATCTTTGAATCAATAGCTTAGTATGTGAGTCGGAATCAGTTCTTTCTTTTGAACTAACTAGGGCCTGAGGCATACAAAGACCTGAATTAACAGGTCTCATACAGAATTTTTAAATCAGTTATGGGGAACTACCGTGAACTACTGATCATAAGTCTGAGATCGCGACAATAAGATTGTCCTCTAGAAATAGAGAAAAGCCTTAGTCGTGACATCAAGTTTAGACTGAATAATATGAATCTTTGAATCGTTTAAAGTATCTATACTTTAACTATTATTCGTGTATTATCAAGATCAGTATAAGAGAACTAACCATTCTCAAGACCATAGGGTATACAACTTTGGTCGGTTGTATACCCACATTGACTGTTAGGTCTATGAATCAGTCGTATGGACGGGGCTATCGTATGCCCCTAGCTCCACTACGTGTTTTAGCAATAATATTACAGAGCTTAATTGTATCTCTGTGAGATATATTATTCTTCATTTTGTTTTATTATTTTTATTACACATTTTACCACTACAAGCACGTGAGCAATAGTTTGCTCTACCTAATTTAATATTCCTGTTATACTCAGAAACAGGTTTTTCAAATTCTTTTCCACAACAATCACATTTAGTGGAGGAATTCTGTTTCTAGTAATAGAAATACACGGGGCTAAACGGTTTTGACAGCGACAATGTGAAGTAGAATAGGTCAATAAGCAGATAACTGGCAATACAAGTTATGTAATGGACTATACTGGTATCGCAGCATGATAACAGAGTCCAACGGCTAAGCTAATGTCGTAGAAAGCTGGGGCATATCAGGCTAGATCAGACGTAAGGGCTGTGAAGGGTTCGATTCCCTTCAATGCTACAATTAAAAACTAATTAATATGGAAAGTAAAATCAATTATTTAAGAGAAAATTATAAGCGTAGATTACACGTATTTAACGACACTATTTGATTTATTTATGAAGGATTTTTTTAGTTTAATCAATAAATTAATTTGAAATGGGATTAATGAATTTTATTAGACAGAATCTTCCAGAATCATGGGAGAAAGCTGCAACAGAGATGAGAATGAAGACCGAATTAATAACTCGTCTTCATAATGTAGTACCTCGTGCTTATAAGAATAAGTATCACTACAAAGAAGGAATATCTTATATTAGAAGAGTATTCAATACTAAATGTGACATAATACATTTAGTAGATGCTACTGATATAGATATCGCTAAATGGAATGAATTAAGTAGTAAAATAAAAGAATACGAATATCAATGCGTGTAAGATATTTTGCTTGGTTTGACTCTAAACATGAAAGAACAGAGTTCATTAACTTACTCAGATCAGCTAAATCTGATATTGATGCAGTTAATAAAGTGATGCAAAAATATCCAGAGTTAACTTTATCAGAAGTATCTGGAATAGTAAATAACTTTAAAAAAGAAATTAATCAACCATGAGACTCAATCATCCTGGTATCTACAGAATTGTAGGTGAAAACTTTGAGCTTCTTGCCAATATAATTGGAGAAGTTCCTTGTATGAGAATTACTTCTGCACTATTAGTTAATGACTTAGTACAGAAAGGAGAATTCACAATACTACCTGAAGAATCTATTGAAATTCAGAGCGTATTAGCAAATCCTGACAAATTTGTTTTTCTAGAGTATGAATACTCAGAAATATGTTCATTACCATCTTATCGACAATCGATTCATGGTACGAAAATGCCTAATATAACTGACGAACAGTTAAAGACATTTACTAGTAAATACATTGAAGACATTGGAATATATGGGAGAGGTGTAGCTGCAACTAAAGCTTATATATTAGAAACTACAGGCTGGTCATTAGCACAAATTAATGTAGTACTAATGAAAATAGCTAAAAGAGTAAAGCAACAATATGTTAATTTATAGTTTAACAAACCATATATATACCACTTGGGGAGTTAAGTATAGTTCATTTAACTGGCGACCTGAGTGGTATACCTTTTTAAGAATACAAAAAAGGGAATTAAAAGAACTAGAGTTTCATGAATCTTATAAAGTTCAAACTGTAAAATATTTAATATTTTGGTTTGATAATAGGATAATACAAAAGATAGGAGTAGATAAAGATTTAACTCTAAAAGTTCGTATAAGAATATTATGTGGATTAATTAATAATACTCCTACTAGTGTACTTACTAGACCTATGAAAATAGAATTCATGGAATGTATATGGGATACCTATAATAAATTCTACAAAGATTGGTATGAATATTATTGTAGAAATGTACTAGAATTGCCATTTTAAGTCTATAGAGTCTTAGTTGACTCTATAGGCACACTAAAGCCCGTAATTATGACAGATGAAGAAAGACAACAGCTTTTAGATCTGATCAAGCAGGCTAAAGAAGGTAAACAATATGCCTTCACGCAGCTTTATAATCGTTATCACAGAATTATATACAATACTATATATAATATTGTACACAATAAAGATGTAACAGATGATTTAGTATCTGTAACGTTTACTAAAGCTTTCTTTAAGATAGCTAGTTATATTAATCATATTTCATTTGAGATGTGGTTAAAAACTATCGCTATAAATAGTAGTATTGATTATATACGACGTACCAAAAAAGAGAAGTATGATTATGAGTTAGATAATGATAATAACTGTCTACAGGTAAGCAGTTCGGCCGACAGCTCACCAGAAGATGTTTACATCTATCATGAGACAGATAGTAAATTATCAGATGCACTAAACAGACTTCGCTATAAGTATAGGTATATACTTGAACTACGCACAGTTCAGAATCTCTCTTACAAAGAGATTGCTGAGCATCTTGAACTCTCTGAGTCTCAAGTAAAATCTCGTCTTAATAAAGCGAGAGAGAAATTAAAACAATTGTTAAACTAAAAAAAACATTTACTAATTATGACACCAGCAATTATTGGGCTATTAACTGTAGCATTTATCCTTGCACGATTATTTCGTAGCACAGGAATGTGGTGGAAACTTGTTTTCGCCATTATGGCTGGTCTATTAGTAGGTATTTTAAGTAAGGAAGTAGTTAAGTCAGATAATGATAAGACTACTTCCATTACTAGTTTAGTTAGCACCATGAGTAATGATAATGCTTTAACATGCATGCAAAGCTTAGTAGCTACAGTGACAGAAGGTACTACCGTTCGCCTTACTGGGGTTGCAGGTTACATTGTTAAAGATGAAGAATTATTCGATGCACTAACTAAAAGTAATACTTTTACTAATGGACGTGACTCACCAGAAATAGAGGATGATAGTTAACTCTTAAACTAATCTATCTTTTTAATTGTACTTAATAATAACTTTTATTTTAACACTTTAAAACATTATCAAAAATGGCAAAAGAAATGAGTAAGGCTGAAAGAAAGGCAGCCTTGAAAGCAGCAAAAGCAGCAGCAAAAGCTGAAGCTAAAGTAAACAACACTGAGAACAAGAAAGAGGAAACTAATCCTCAGGTAGATAACAAGCCGAAAGATGCTAAAGTAGAGGATGCAAAGAAAGCTCCTGCTACAGCTAAGGAAACTAAGGTTCAGGCGAAGAAGGATGCCCCTAAAAGTCCGGATAAGCCTAAAAAGAAGGAAGAGAAAATTCCTACAATCATTCCTGAAGATGCAACAGGTAAGAACAGCCCTGAAAAGAAAGCTGTAGAACGTGCTACAAACCTTATCACAGGAATTCCTACGGCTGGGATACCTATTGGTTCAAGAGAATCATCTGTTGATGGTAAGGCTATGTTAGCATTTGTAATGCAACAGCGTTATGCTAACAATGAAGAACTCAAGAAGCAATATCCTGAGTTATATGCAGACATCAATCGTAGCATTGATGTAGTTACTTTGTTAGCTCTTGTCGATGTACGTCAAGACTTGTTCGACCGTGGTGAACGTGGCGAATTGCAGTTACAGATAGCTGCAGACCAAGTATTACCGCTGCAAAGTATGGCAGAAATGCTAGGTATTAAACTAGCTCCTGCTAAAGCTCTGCCTGGGAACGATGGACAAATGTCTATTAACTTCTCAGAAAGTAAAGTACCTACAGAACTTGCAAACAGCAAGCCAAAAGTAGAAATTCCAGAGCTTGATCCTAACAAGATTGCTAATGATGAGGAATTGAAAACTGCCCTTAATTACCTCATCTCTAAAGAGAAAAATGTGGCAGAAAATATAGTTAACACTGTAGAATGGTATCGTGTATATCGTGGCCTGAAAGAAACTAATGCAGATAAGAAGATTGCATTGGATGAAAAGACAGTTACAGATTGGATTAATGAGATATTCTCTATTATCCAGCCTACAGCTATCTTACGTGGTTTAGGCCGTGCTGTATACTTATATACTTCACAGACAGGTTCACCGTGTATGGCTCACTCTATCATGCATACACATATGTCTAAAGCTGGTTGGAGTGAAGAACAAGTAGCAGAAGCATTACGTGCTTTAATTGGAGAAAACTTCCGCTATAAGCTGAAAGATGATCCTGAAGCAAAGCCGGAAGAAGATAAAGCAATTAATGCTATTACTGGCTTACTAGGCAATGATTACATTGATAAGTTATTTGCTGACTATACTATTACTACTGATGGTGTAGAAGACAGTAAGAAGACTGAACTTGAAGCTGCACGTGAAGTTGCCCGTAAAGTTCTAGGGAGTATTCGTACCAATTACTTTGACAAACAGAAGGAGACTCCTACGCTTGATAAGATGCGTATGGTTGTAGGTCAGATTATTAATCTGTATCGAGACCCAGCTGATCGTCTTGCAGAGTATTGTCAAGGAGATTTAATAGCTCCAAAGGAAGACGAATACCCAAAGAAGGAAGAACAATCTGAAGGAACTGAAAAAAAAAACTAAACTGGTTTAAAAAGTTTCTTTTGAAAATTCATATCCTAGAAGAATAGCCATTCTAATAAATATCATATCAAATGAATAATAGAATGTTAACTGTAGTTGGAATGTTTGTTGTCAGTGTATTCATTGGTAGGCAAATGTTCGCAACTACAGAAATTATACAGGCGCAGCCTGTTATACCCTCTATAGTGGAGTTACCTAACTTCCCTAAAGTAATAAAAGAGGAGAAAAAGTCTGTAGATGAGATAAATGTCGAAGTCGACTTATCTACATTAGAAGTATCTGTGAAAGGAACAACAGACGCAAAAGTGAATGTAAAAACTACTGGCGAACCAAAGCCAGTAGTTAAGTGGAAAACTAAAGTAACAGAGAAGACGAATTCAACAGGATATCCGAAAGTAAAAGCTATAAGTAAGGTATCTGATAACGAATCACCAACAACTCCATTAACAATAGTAGATAAATATGAACAATAAAATTATACTTCAGCAGATGATACGTCTATCGCGTATCATTAAGGACTCAAGAGAAGCAAGAGCTAAATTAAGTTCTATACAATCTCAAACTGAATACTTTATAGTAGAAGGTAATCGGTCTACTTTTATTAGAGACCAAGCTAATAGTAGTATAAGTAATTGTTTATATGTAGAACAGTACTTACGTTCGTCTGTAAGTAGTGCTTGCAAATGTTTGGATGGTTTTGACGCTTCAAAAATGGAACCAATAGACTACATCAGTAGTAGTGATGTAAAAAATAAGTTTGTCGACATATGTCTAGGTAAGAAAGTAGTAGCTACTATTAATCTTACTACCGGCGAAATAACAAGCGTCAATATACCAGAACAAAAATCAACGGCTAAAGATAACAGCCCTACGGCAAAAAGTTAGTGATAATAACCGTATAATAAATACTTTAATTATATCACAGTTCGAGAGGAGTAAAACTGCAGCGTAAATCACTCCGAGGAAGTCATGCGGTAAAGTATACAATAATACTGGTCGCACCTGTCAGGGAGCTTGGAATCATTTCTCCATGGCCCGAAAAGTTACATGACCCGAGAATATGTTAGCAGCTAAAACTGTGAGATTAATCAAAAGGTAGGGTGTTAGCTTATGTAATTGAAAACTACATAAGAGGGGATGAGCGTGTACAATCCTCATTAGAAAGTGAGAACCGTTTGGAGACTTCTAAAGACGCAGTACTAAAGAGAAGACACACTGAGTACTAAACAGTGCAAAGGGAACGAAATCCCTATATCCGTATTAGTTTATCAAAAGCAGAATCAAAAAGGGATATAAACACGATGACGAAACAGGGACAATACGGTTCCTGGCTTATTCCTTTGGAAAGAATAAGTAAAGCCGAGAGGCAAAGGTTAGTTTCACCTTAAGAAGCAGCCAACTCGTGGAAAAAAAGAGATTGCAGATAACGCATTACCGGTCTCCAAAATCGGTTAACAAAAGCGCTACTGTGCGTCCAGAAAGGGAAACAGGCTAACTCTAGTGTTCAGTATACATCAGCTGTGATGCAATATGCAATTGTGGATATTGGAACTTGTACTTATGAAGGGAGTAAATTACTGATACTAATGTAAGGATAACCGTGTTATGGTACATACTTATACAAAGTAAGGATATGAAAGCTGGAAACGCAATGATCCAAGAATTAAACATGCAAACGTTAAAGCTTGACTGATTATCGTAGAGCAGGAGCCAATCCTGTACATTATCGTAAATAGTGTGCTGTAAAAGAACTTACGTATAAGGGATGAGGTATATGAGATTGATACCGTCTTTCAAGTCTAAGGTGACTCATGAGTTTTGTCGTGTAGATGAGTATAATATATGAGAAATGACGAGACTAAAATATGATAGTCTAAAATGCGAGTATGAGGGCGCTATAACCCTGAACTTAGAAGCGAACACCTTTAGCAAGTGTTATTACGTGATAATAAATAAGATTAGGAGATGCAGAGAAAACTCCTTGTAAAAAACGGCAGAGCTTAAGCATTTCAAGATATGTAAATGCCTTTGATTTATTATGCTAGTTCACACCAGAATTTTGGATAATAAACATCGTTATGAATTAAGGAAGTAAATAGAGTTATTAAAGATGCTTTAGGGTTAGAATCCTAAAACCAGTTTAGTAATAATTATAGTATATGATGATATACTTAATGAATCAATTTTACTTACGCTGAGTAGAGTCAGCTATGACAAAATGAACTCTAATTGTTTAACTTTTTAATTAATTGGGAAGTCCAATGGAACTGTAAACGCTGAGACTACCGCTCGTAAGGGTAGTGTGAGTAGACAGATCACCACCCCGACTGCCAACCGACATTGCTGACTGTTAAGACACTCATAAAGTACAATGCGCAACATTGTATGTGAGAGAACGCTGAGTCGTTAGTTACCTGTGTTGTTTCTTACACTGTCTCTGTAAGGGCAATAGTACACTTATGATGAAAGTATTCCATAAGCAAACAAGGAGACGATGATAGGTGGAAATCCTAATGTTCGTGCAGTATAAACAAACAAATCCTGGAAATGGTATAGATGGGTCATGCTATAAGCAATGAGTCTATGATTTTAGTAATGTTAGATTAAACAACCGTAATTCTGACGAATTTCGATAATACCGGACATACTCAGTAGGTTCTAAGGAACTGATGATAAAGTGGCTTATATCGCATCTAATCGCGTTATACGCTTACGGTGAGGGGTGCGTTGAACATCGCATAAGTTGAATTTCAACCGTCGAAACGGGACGATAAAACTAAGAAATAGCAGAGATTATCAGAAGTAACTCACAGAGTATTTCTCATAAATTTTCAATTTATTGTTTTTGTGCTTAGTAGATTATGTGATTGAATTCACCTATTCCTATTCTGAATAGCTATTAAATAATCGAACAGTGGAGAGACTTTAACAATTTTTTGTATAACTATGTTCGTATTGGTATATCAAGTACGGACTCAAAAAGGAACATTTTTATGGAAAATAATATTAATGGAGCTAACACTCCGGGTTTAGCAGCTCAAATTTTAGCTCGCTATCGGCAAACAGCCCAGAAGTTTGGGCCTTTCTTTGGACAGCAGATATTTACAATCGTAGCACAGACTCCTGACCTTAAGTGGAAAGAAGATGTTGCTACAGGTAAGAATACTTTCCGTCAGGAAATAAAAGCTTATATTCTCAAGGCTATTGATGTTGAGTCAGTTAGTTTACTTGAGAAGGATGTTGATGGACGTCCGAAAATCATCTTGAATGAAAAGAAGAATGATCCGTCATTAGTCTTTGAGCTTGCTGATCCTGAATTTACTAAAGCAACACGGCAGAATGTAATTGAGTGTATTGAACGGTTGAGTAAACCGGGTTCTAAACCTATGTTCTTTACAGCTGAAGAACTTCCTATGTTGAATGACTTAACTAAGTTATCCAACCAGAGTGTGTTAAACTTCTATGAAGAGATGACACGTAAGTGTATGCAGTTAGCTGAAACTGTCCGTGGTTATATGGATATGAATCAGCGTATGCAGGTTGAGTATTTACGGCAGTGCGGTTTAGATAATCAGGAAACTGAAATTCACGTAACTGCTACAATTACTGAAGAAAAATAGTAGAAGCTTATGAACGGCAGACTTTCTTCATTGCGTGTAGAACTTCTGCGAATTCTAATATGTTCTGAGCCAGCCATATTGTCTAAAATTCAGATTTGGAATGGAGGACGTACAGAAACGCCTAAAAAAGTAAGCATTAGAGAGGATGGACGGGTCTTCCTATTTTACGGAAGTGGGCCATTATGGTGGCAAAGATTATTTAATACTTATGAATCGGTAAGTATTATAGATGCTTCTATTAGTATAGCAGATGCAATCACTGGGTCAAATTCGACTCGAAATGAATTTGCTTTCGACGAGATTACTAAGAGTATAATCGACGAAGCAAAGAAACGTAAGGACTTCGATTGTATTGTTGATATTTTGTTTGATTGTATGAGGAATTGTTCAGATGGGGAACTACATTCTAAATGGATTAATCAAGAGAATATCAAAAAATATGCAAGAGAAAATGGTATAACCAATGTTGAAGACATTAACCTTGAAGGGCTTAATGGAATAGTTGGAATTAAAACTGGTGGACGGGTTATTCCTATAGTACTCGGCCAGTTAAGAAAATTTAGAAAATATTGAATTGGATATTATCTTAAAACAAAAAAAATAATCTCATAGTACTGAATCGGGTACTATTTATAGTAATTACTGCTGAATTGGGCAGTTATTACTACACAGTCCCTTAACTCAATTGAATAGAGTAACACACTTCTAATGTGTAAGTTATGGGTTTGAATCCCATAGGGACTACCACTGGTAGATGTAGTTTGGTCGAGTATTTTAACATTTAAAAAAGACATTAATCAATATGAAATCAATTACATCAATATATTTGCTCGGAGATAAGAATAAAGGTAAAATCGGTCGTATTAAGGAAATTTCTAATGAAATTACTTTCTATTGGGATAAGATTAAAGAAGAAAATGTTATTCCGAAAGAAGCTAAACGTAATTATGACTTAAAAGCATTACTTCAGAAGATTGAAGCTCTATCTGAGGAACGTATATTATTAAAACTGTATATGCAGTGTATTAATATGGGTTATAAGAAATTTACTGAATTACCTAAAGATAATAATTATCTTAATATCTTTACTTTATGTGAAAAGACTGAACAGTTGTTTCATTTAAGTAAAATTAAGACTCTTGATCCGAAACTTAAACGTTCTAAAGGAAAGAAGAACCTAGATAAAACTGAAGAGCTTACTTCAGCTTATATTGCAGGTCTAAAAAATAAATTACAATTAGAAATTAACAAAATTAATAAAGATATTACAGATTTTAATGAGAAGGCAGAGCTTAACATTGAAGCTCCAGCTTTATCATTAGCTGCATAAATATGAAAGAAGTTAGAAAAGCACTTTATGTAAGAAAGAAATTTTGGGAGTCTAGTTCAGCTTATGAGAATAGAGTTAATGTTCTTATAAACTGGGCTAGTGAACATCCTAAAAGAGAATTAAGTAGTATAGACGTAGGTACTAATACTACTACTATATTTTATTGTGAAATGATAGAAGAAAATCCTATTAAGGTAAAAGGATTTTCAAGTAAATAACTTAATTATCAAAAATTATGAAAAAGATATTAGCAAAGAAAAATAAGAGAACCGGTATAAAGAATCATAGAAGTAACAAGAATAAGTTTCGTAGAAGCTATAAAGCTTATCAAATAATGACGGTAAGCAAGAAACCGGGACCATCTGGAGTCATTAAATATGACGAGAATGGGAAAGTAATAGGATTTGTAAAGTGGGCAGGAAATAAGAAGCAATCTGAATATACCACTAAAGTAGCAAAAGACGCTATGAATGAAAACAAATCTATAAAACAATCTAAAAAAGAATTAATCAAGAATATTCTTATGAAAGCAGGATATGATCCTACAATACGATATACCCGTAAAGAGAAGAAACATTTTACGCGTATAGTTAAGAACAATATGTTCACTAAACCTAAAGCTATTACGTTAACAACTGAACAAATCAAAGAGAAGATAAAAGCAGATAAACTTGCAAGAAAATCTATGCAGGCTAAATTTGATGAGTCAGTACGTAGTAATCCTTTAACTCCTAAGAAAGGTAAACAGACAGCTCCTAGTGCTGCAGAGTTGTCTATTAAAGAAAAGCCTAATAAAAGAAATTTCCAATATGCTATACAAAGAAGATGCTCTGATAACGATATGAAAGTATACGATTTTGCTACTGGAAACTTTGAAGCATCTACTAGAGATGAAGCAAAGAGTAAAGCTGCTAAATTAGCTAAGAAGTACGAAAAAGATACATCATTCACTGGAGTAACAGTAAAGGACATTGAAGGAGATAATAGTATAACTTATTATAGTCGTAATAAGTTATTAGCAGCATAAAACATAATATTTCTGTTTTCCATAACTTAAACTGGTTTCTCATGTAGCTCAGTGGTAGAGCCGCTACTATGTAGTGTGATTGCGTTGGTTCGAGTCCAACCATGGGATCTAACTTTAAATACTTATAATATGATTATACGAGGAAAAATAGTCTACGTATATGATATTGAGGTATTTCAAAATATCTTTCATTGTTCGGTAAAAAATACAGAAACAAACAACATCTATAAGTTTGAGATATCAGAAAGAAAAAATCAACTAAGAGAATTAGTTAAGTTCTTTAAACAAGTAGATAAATACATTACTTGGGAAGATTATTATACTACAAATATTAATATTCCAACTAATATTATATTTTGTGGCTATAATAATTTGCATTATGATAATCCTATAATTAATTATATAATTGAATATGAAGATAGATTAATGCAATATAATATACCTACCATATGTAGTTCTATATTTAATCTAAGTAAGACTATAACTACTTCAAGTGAAGATAATATAGATGCATGGAAGCATTGGAAATATCAAATATGGTTTGATACTTTTGATATTCTTACTATGCTATATTCTAATAAACTTAGAGTAGGTTTAAAGGAAATCCAAGTAACAATGCAATATCCTAATGTACAGGAATTTGTATGTGATTGGACTAAACCTCTTCCCTTAGAGGATTTTGACTCTATGATAGATTATAATATCAACGATATTGAATCTACTTCAGAATTATTAAATAGATGTAAGAAAGACGTTGATTTACGAATCGCTATTGAAGATGAGTATGGAGTAAGAGTACTCAGTAAAGATGGTGTAAATATTGGAATGAAGATTTTAACTCAGAAATATCTAGAGAAAACAGGTTTAACTTGGCGGGATATTAAAGACTTAAGGTCTCCAATGAGTGTAATACCATTGAAAGATGTAATATTACCATTTATTAAATACGATAGTCCTATTCTACAAAGAGTATTAGATGATATGAAAAATCAAATAGTATCTCCAGGTAGAAAAGGATATGAAAATAAGTTTGTATTTAATAATTTACGCTATTCTGTAGGAGTAGGGGGTATTCATTCTGTGAATAGTCCTGAAATCATTATTCCTAGAGATGATGAAATGCTTATAGATATAGATGTAGCTTCACTATATCCAAGTATGCTTATAGAATATGAATTCTATCCTAAACATTTAGGTAAAGAATTCCTAGAAGTATATAAGCAAATTAAAGATGAGCGAATTGAAGCTAAACACAACGGCGATAAAGTAAAAAATGAAACTTTAAAGTTAGCTTTAAATGGTTTATCAGGTAACTTACAGAATGAACATAATTTCTGTTATGCCCCCGAAGCTGCTATGAAAATTAGAATCAACGGACAGTTACTATTACTTATGTTAGCTGAAAAATTAACTCAAATTGGATGCCGAATCGTCCAAGCAAATACTGATGGTTTATTCGTCTTACTAAAGAAAGATGCATATTCTAAAGTAAACAGTATTTGTAGAGAATGGGAACAGCTTACTAAACTTACTTTAGAAGAAGATCGTTTTAAAGCAATGTACCAATACGCTATTAATGATTATTTTGCTATTACTGAAGATAACAAAGTAAAAGAGAAAGGAATGTTTATTACTACTGTAAAATTAGGTAAAGGATTAACTCCAAAAATTATACCTAAAGCAGTAATAAGTTTCTTTAAAGATGGAATATCAGTTGAAGATACAATTAAGAATTGTACAGATATAAGAGATTTTCTAATGTCTGAAAAAACTGGTAAACAATGGCATGTTGAGTATATGAATGAGGAGCAACAGAGAACTAACCGTTTCTATGCGTCTACTAATGGTGGATATTTATGGAAATGGAAGTATAGTAATGATAGCGATGCTAAATCATATCAGAATATGCTTACTGCATCTGGTGTTACTCTTCTAAATAAATTTGATGATAAACCAATTAAAGAAAGAAAGATTAATTATAGGTATTATATTATGGAAGCCTATAAAATAATCAGAGATTTGAAACCGTTACAATTGAGCCTATGGGATTAACAGAGGCTTATCAGATATATTTCAGATAGACCATAAGCTTATATAATATATAAGACTATGATTTTAGAAATAGACACTTCTATCTTAGATAGAATACCAACTTTATCTATTAATCAATTAGTATTCCTAACGCTTGTATTGAATGATATCAAAACAATCAATCAAGACATTCAGAGACTTCTCAGCCTAGTTAATGAAGAAGAGATACAAGAGTTAGAGACTCAAGGTTTAATTTCTATCCAATATGATAGAGATACCCAAGTCATAAGTAAAACAGAAAAACTAGAAGGACTTCTTAAAGAAGATAAAGCTATGTTTGATATGTTTTATGACCAATTTCCAGTTTATGTTATGAGACCTGATGGAACTAAGGGATTTCTCAGAGCTAACATAAATAAATGTAGAAAAGAATATAATCGCATTATAGGTAAGTCTAAAGCAATGCATGAACACTTACTTAAATGTTTACAGTACGAAATAGAAGATAAAATGCGTACAGGTAAAATAGGTTATATGAAGACTATGTGGAAATGGCTCACTCAACACGAGTGGGAAACTATTGAGGAACAAATGAAAGTAGAAACTCCTAACCAAAATTACTATAATTATGGAACAGACATCTACTAAGACACTAACATTTAGACACATATCCTCTGCTACTAATGAAGCAGTAGAATATATTCGTAAGAGAAAGAATCATGAGATTGTTTCTTTACGTACTAGATGGAATAAGTTTAATAAATCCTGTATGGGAGGCATTGAACCTAATACTATATATACTATTGTAGGTATATCTGGTAGTGGCAAAAGTTCATTTGTAAATACGCTTGAAAGTGATTTAATAGACTTAAATTCTAATCAGGATGTAGTAGTACTTAATTTTTCATTTGAAATGTTAAGTTCTAGACAAGTAGGTAGAAAATTGAGCAGTAAGTTAAGGCAAACTACTGCTCAGCTATATAGTTCTAGTAGTGATTTAGACAATACACTATTAGAAGAAGTAGAACAAACTTCTCAACAGATAAAATCATATCCGATATATTATGTAGATACACCGGGTACTGTTGCAGATATAGCATCTACCATTGATTACTTTTATGAAAATAAAGCTAAAGGCAAGAAATTTGTGATTATACTTGATCATACTCTACTTGTTGAAGGTCAAAATCGTGAAAGTACACTACAAGTGATTTCTGATTTACAGAAACTGTTTATTAGAGTAAAAAAGTTTCCAGATACTACAATAATACAGTTATCACAGATGAATCGTAATATCGAAAATCCTGAAAGAATTAATAATCCATCTATGCATTATCCAATGCGTAGCGATATATCTTCTGCTGATACTATCTTTCATGCATCAGATTACGTTATATGTATTCATAGGCCAGAGCTACTCAATATACAGAGTTATGGACCAAATCGTCTACCAGTAAGAGATAAAGTTTATTTGCATATTCTAAAGAATAGAGATGCAGGTGAATGTTCTATACTTGAGTTTGATAATGACCTTAAGTACAATAATTTAATTGAGACTATACGAGAAGATGAACCAGTAAGGAAGATTTCGTTTAGTAATAACAATTAAAAAGGCTGAAAATTATGAAATCATATACATTTACATTACCGAAAAATACTAAGAGTGCAAAAACATATAAGGAGTCTTTAATGGACCGAGTAATTAACGCTTATCCTTGGATGACTGTAGAAAGTAAGAGTGATTATCCTTCTTGTAGCTATGGCATTGAATATGCAGGTGCAGGTGATATCATTACTTTAGGTTTAAGTAAGACTCATAATATTGGATGGTTACCGAAGGAATGTGCTAATTGTCCGTTTAAGTGTTGGGGAGATAATGTAATTAATTTCGATTTAGAAACAGAATTCTTCAAGGCAATTAACGCACTTGATATTTATGCAAAGGAACATTGTCCGTTTGATGTTGACTATGACTTCAAAGATGAGTTTGGTACTCCGGTTAAAATCTTTGATAACTTTGTACAGATTGGTTATGAAGTAATTCCTATTGCATTTGGTTCTTTGAACTATTTAAAACCGAAGACAAAGAAAACTATTATCGATATCACGATTAACATTAAGAAACGTGGTTTGTTTTAATTAAAATATCTTATTCCATATTATCAGAGATTATCAGAGCTTTATCAGAGGAATACAAAAAATAGAAGCTTTTATGATTGTATTACCAAAAGAAAAAGTAAAAGCTAAAGTAGAAAATCCTAGATTTTTGATTTTATTTGGCAAACCAAAAGCTGGGAAAACTACTTTAGTTGCAGCACTGGATAACAATCTAATTATTGATTTAGAAGGTGGTTCAGAGTTCTTAGAGGCATTAGCCGTTCAAGCCAGATCTGTAAAAGATTTAGGTGATATAGCTAATGCAATAAGAGAGATTAAAAAGGAAACTGGTAAATATCCTTATAAATATATTACTATAGATAATGCTACACGTCTAGAAGAGATGTGTATGAGCTTTGCTATACAGCTCTAAAGTTATGGAGCATAATACAGAAATGTATTATTAAAAATTCCTTGAATTTCTGGAACATTTTACCCATTACATCATTATATATTTAATATATAGTTATGGGTAAAACAATCAGAAGCTAAGCATTATGAAACAAGAAACTTTAAATAAATACATTAATACTACAAAAGGAGTATTAACTGTAATAGATTTAGATCATATGAAGAATAAATATGATTTAAATACTTTTTAGATAAAGTATATAAAATTTATAATAAGTTTTATAATGAAAGTTCAACGACTATCTCGAAAGAGAGTACATTACAAGCTAATGGTAATGGAAGCGGGGAACTCCTGACTGCTGCTTAAAGTAAAAGGAGATGATATAGTCTAATCTGCATAGTGATATGCAGCAGTTCATAAGAGAACGTATATAAGAGTTGCGCCTTATATAGAATATAAATGATAAAGCTACTCCAATGGGAAAGAAGTATGAAGGTACAGATTTAAGAACTTTACCTAATGGATCTGGTTATTTATATATAAGACAGGCTGTAAGAAAAGTTATTGACATGTTCCGTGGATTATGTGATAACTTTATACTTATTGGTCATACTAAAGATAAGTTGATTAATAAGAATGGCGAAGAAATGGCAGAAATGTCGCTTGATTTAGTAGGTGCGTTAGCAAATATTATATGTGGTGAAGCAGATGCTGTCGGCTATGTATATAGAAAAAAGAATGAGACACATATCTCATTTGAAGGCGGAGATAATTCTGTTATTGAAGCTAGAGCACCTCATTTAAGAGGAAAGAATATAGTAGTAGCAGAGAGTGATGAGAATAACAACATTACTGCTTATTGGAATAAAGTTTATTTACCTGAATAATTAAAAATAAGATATTATGATATTTAGTACAGAATTAGCAAATGAAGTAAAGTTGTCAGATAATAGTAATAACACTAAATACTTAGAAGCAGGTATTCATGACAACGTTAAGTTTGTATCCGCAAAGTTTGCAGAGTCTCCTACAGGGAAGAAATTCATTGAATTTACTTTTGAAAAAGATGGTAAGAGTCTTGTTCATACTGAATGGGAACCAGCTGTTCGTGAAAGTGATACTGAAGAACAGAATCAAAGTAAAGCTACTAACCAGGTAACTCGTATTATGCGTATACTTAAGTGTTTCTATCCTAAGAATGTATTAGCATTCAGTGGTAGTTCTTATAAAGAATTTGCCAATTGGGTAGTAACAATGCTTAATAGTGCTAATAAAGATATTTTACTTAAAGTAAAGATAGTTTATAACGATAAAGGTTATACTACACTCCCTAGTTATGTTAAGTTTGCCTCTATTGAGCCTATGAATATTCCTATGGGTTTCTATGAAGAAGGTAAGAATGAAAGCATGATTAGAGAAATTACAGGTATTGATCAGTTTACTAAGCCGATTGTTGCAGATAAGGAAGATAAGGAGGTTAATCCTCTTACTACTACTGTAAGTGATCAGCCTAGTGATGATTTACCCTTCTAATTTTGTAGATAATCCTATAAGCTGCCTACGCTAGGCATAATATAGCGATACGTGAGTAGCATGCCGCTATGTGAGATAAGAAACAATCGACGGTAATACGCCGAATGTAAGGTGTGACGGAGACATCAAAATTCATAGAATAGGGATAGCATGCACTCACGTTTCATGATAGTAATGGTTAATTAAGGTTCGATTCCTTAACTATCACTAAAATATATCATATGATTTACGATACAACGAAAATAAAAGACAATATGAGTATTACTTTAGATTGGATATTATCTAAAGTAACAGAGTATGATATATATACAGCGTACATTGGTAATTTTAAAGTAGGTATGATATATAATTCACCATTAAGAAAGGATAAAACACCTTCTTTTGGATGTTATTATAGTAAAAAAACTAAACAGTTAATGTTTAAAGACCATGGTACTGGAGAATGTGGTAACATAATTAAGTTTGTATCACTTTTTACAGGACTAACTAACTATTCAGATATACTCAATGACATAGTTAATAAACTTAAAATTACTAATGATACAAAACTCGTTAGCTCTAAGCAATATATACCGTCAACCGAGACAGTAATTGGTATTGTAAGACAAGACTTTACTCTAACAGATATCAATTACTGGTCTCAGTTTAATATTTCTACTACCACTCTAAAGAAATTTGGAGTAAGTAGTATAAAATATTATCTATGTAACGGAGTTGTAAAGGGTATTTACAAGGATAGTAATCCTATGTATGCTTATAAGGTTTATAATAATTTTAAAATATATAGACCTTTAGCAGATAAATATACAAAGTGGCGTAATAACCTGACTGAGAACGACATTCAGGGGTTTAAACAGTTACCTAAAACTGGAGATATACTCATTATTACAAAGAGTATGAAAGACGTCATGTGTTTATATGAGATGGGTATTCCAGCAATAAGCCCATCATCAGAGTCTACATTTATCCCAGATAAGGCTCTAAACCAGCTTAAGAAGCGTTTTAAACGTATAATTATCTTATTTGATAGAGATACAGCTGGAGTTAAATATCTTCGTAAAATGAGCCTTAAAACAGGCTTAGAAGGGATGTTAGTCCATAAAAAGTTTAAAGCAAAAGATATATCTGATGCAGTTAAGCTTAATGGATTTGAAACTATTAAAAATTGGTTATATGAAGAAATTTATTAAAAAAGTTGGTTTTATATTATCTATTCCATTAGTTTGGTTATTAGTAATATATAATATACCTACTTTCTTATTAGACTATATAATAAACTGGTTACGGTCTACTAGTAATATGGCTAATATAATAAGGTGTTGGAAATTACTCAAATTTGGAGTAATTAGTCTATACAATAATAAAGACGTAACATTAGAAAGTACTATAAAAGCATATAATAAGGATGAATGGATTACATTTAATAGTACAAAAAAAATAAAGGTTAATGAGAAGAAAAAAATAGTTAAATAGTAAAGTACGAAATGCAACTCCAAATGAATATGATGGAATTAAATTTCGTAGTAAACTTGAAACTTATACATATAAAAAGCTGAAAGAGGCAAATATCATGGCAGATTACGAGATGCATCGATATGAGCTACTTCCAGCTTTTACTTTTGATAATAAAAAGTATAGAGCAATGACTTATCTACCTGACTTTGTAGGGGATAATTTTATTATTGAATGTAAAGGATACCCTAATGAAGCTTGGCCTTTAAGAGAGAAACTATTTAGATATTACCTATATAGTAATAATATAGGAGTCAATTTCTATATAGTTCATAATCAGAAGGAGGTAGATGAGTTAATAAAAAAACTAAAGAAATGATACTATTTTATAGTATAATTATATATAAACTAACTAAAACTTTATACCATGAAAATCTGCGCAATAAGTGATATACATGGTTATTTAATTAATATACCAGAATGTGATGTGTTATGTATAGCAGGTGATGTAGTGAATTTACTTGCTCAGAGAGATAACGAAGAATCAGATAAATTCTGGTCTATTACTTTTGTCAATTGGGTAGATAAATTACCGTGTAAAAAGGTAATTGTAGTTCCAGGAAATCATGATATTTATATAGAAAATCTTATCAATGATACTGTAGAAGATTTAAGTTGGCAAGATTTTAAAATTAAGATGTCAACTTTAACTAACGATAAAGTAGTATTTCTTATTGATGAACTATATGAATACGAAGGAATAACATTCTATGGGACTCCTTGGATAGCTCCTATACATTGGCAAACATGGGCATTTGAAGATACTCAGAATGAATATGATGAGTATATATGCCCATATGAAAAGATACAAAACTGTGATATACTTATTACTCATGAAAATCCTAATTATAATGAAAAGCTTGAACATTACTGTTTTGGTAAATATAAGCATCATTTCTTTGGGCATTGGCATGATGGTATATCATATGGTCATTTAAATCAATATAATTGTAGTATATTAACTGACTGTTATCTTGAAAGAGAAAGACCTAAAATAGTAACTATAGAATTAAGTAAGAATGATAATTGATAAACCGTATTATGAAGACAATACGAGAATATCAAATTCTGCTATTGGTTGGTTCTTGAAGAAAGGGCCACGTTTCTATCGAGACATGATAGATGGAAAGGAGGAGGGATTAAAACTTCCTCAGCTTGAAAGAGGTACTATGATACATGAATATATATTGCAACCAGAAGATTTTTGGAATGATTATATAATTCTTGATTATGAAGTACCTAAAGTAAAACAACAAAAAGATTTCTGTGAGATTTATGCTAATTCATTAGAGCTCATAGAAGACGATAAAAAGATTGCTGCATACAAATCTGCATACAGTAATTCAAAAAGCTCTGAAATCGTCTTAAAAGAAGCCACAGAGCTATGTAATCGTTATGCTGATTACATTAAAGCATTACGTAGTAAAAAAGATAACCGTAAAGTAATATCTTTTGCTGATTTAAATATGCTTAAAAATATTAAGAATAATATTGATAATCATAAAAAAGCAAAAGAGTTATTAGAAGATATTCCTGGAGTAGAATCTCATAATGAGTTTCATATTAACTGGGAACTACCTATTAACGATTGGATTGCACCTTGTAAGTCTCTACTTGACAGATGCATATTTGATCATATAAATAAGAAGATTACTTTAATTGACTTAAAGACAACTAGTGATGTCTATAATTTTAAACATTCTGTAGAAGAATTTGATTATTATAGACAGATAACTTATTATTTGCTTGCAATTAGTTGGTATATGAAAGATCAAGGAATTGACATTTCAGATTATGATTGTGAAGCATATATTATTGCTATTCAAACAAATAGTAATAATGAAATAAGAGTATTTAACATGTTTAATGAAACAGAGTTAGAATCTCAAAAAAACAAAATTATCACAGCATTATCAGAATTATCATATCATTATCAGAGTAACAATTGGGATCATACTCACAATTATTATGAAGGTAATGGAGTCGAAGAACTTTAAAACAAGATATCTAATAATGTTTTACTTATTTCCTATGATATGTAAAACAAAGAAAGACTTTGAAATACTCTATCATCCCAGAATGAAAGGAGTATACATAGGAGATACAAACAAACCAGAATGGGAAGAAAAAATAGTAATTTTATTTAAAACTTGTGCACCAAAAAAATTTAAAGAATTCTTTAAAGAAAACGCATATAGTTATATGAATTACTACGAAAATATAGATAATAATCTTTACGAAATATTATCGTTTCAGATACCACCAGAATTCAAGAACGATCTAGCCAAGATATTAAACAACAAATTTTCGGAGGTATCTGCACCATTTAGAGAACACATTGATTGGATTTCTTTTCCACAAAACAGTTACGACTATTGGACAAATAACAATTACTCGCACGGTAAATTATGGGAAATAGAAAAACATGAAATAAAATTAAATCTAAATGGTGTATAATAAATAAGGGTATACAATTAAGTATACCCTTATTTTATATATTTGAAGTAAGAACCCGAGCTAGCGAAACTCTATTACCTACCTTTTATAAAAAATGTCATTTCATTTTGAATATTTTGGAATCTATGAATCTAACCAGAACCAGGAATAAGATTAACAAGTTTATCCAGTAACTTATTATCAATCATATGCGTATCGTTATTATATACTTCTGTAGGATTAGCAAACTACAATAATACATTATGAACGTCCTATATGACTCTTGTAGCAGGAAACGGATCACGGAAAATCTTAATAAAAGAAATTGGATTTAAAAAAGTTAAATCTGTATATAATCTATATGCCTAATATTTTAACATATTTACCACAACACTATCGTCATCATCGTCACCAGAACCAATACACATGAACATTAAGAACGCTAGAGTAGCCACAGCTAGTTCAGTAACCGTTCTAATAACATTTTCACGTTCCCAATCCTTTAATTCCCCAAATCTTCTTGATGTAATCTTATTTCTTTCAGTTCCTTCAATCTACACTCCAACATAAGAAGCTAATCTTGGGAATAAATCTAAACCTATATATCTACCAAATGTTCTATACATACCATTATTTCTGGTTTCTAAGGTATCGTTATAGGTTTCTCTACCAACACGTCTTGCTATGAAGTTCTATATCCATCTACGCAGAGACAATCCGAACCAACCTATGGCATTACTTTCTACAGCAACTGCGGCATTTTTACCATCATAATTACCGTGCAACCCCATCAGTACTTCTCGCATCTTTAGAGATATAGAATTTTGTATATTAGGATTAAAATTAGCCACTCTACTATCCGTAATCTTTAGCTGATTGTTTTCATCAAAATCTATAAAATCATACATAGAACCCAACACGTTACCATTAGCGTCTTTAGCTTCCATTTTAAGCAGATAAGCTATTACAAATTTACCCTATATCCAGCGTTCTCCTAATGTAGATAAAGCATGTCCATAATCACCTAACCCGTTAGACATTACTCCACGTATTGTTACATTTTCAGTACCGTCAAATATATGAAGCCATTGACATATCTTATTTAATTTACTTTCAGGAGTAACTCTATACGCATCTGCTATCATTGTATTTATTTCGCTCATAAATATTTTATGAGCTTTACCAAACGTCTTCAAATCAATATATTTACCAGCAAAAGCTTCTTCTAAACTATGAACATCTCCAGTGAGTATATTATTAATAGCAGATACCATATTTAAACTCATTACTTTAGTAGATGAAAATCTACTTATAGCTTTTAAGAAAGAACCAATATCTATCTTACGCTCCATATTAGGTAACCCTATTGTACCCATATCAGCAGTACGTTCACTATAAAATACCTATTTAACCCACGCGTCAAATAAGTTTTTCGTATGATATTGCACTTCGTTAGCCATCTATTGTGTGTTAGAATTAGACTGCTTGTCAGTATAAGTAGATCTTGATGATAGCACAGATTGAGTATAAATTACCAATTCTTCAAGCTGTCGCTTTACTTTATACGTATTAGCTGCATCATAATATCTTAAGAATATATCAGGAAGATTAAATGACTATCTTTCTTCAGTTAGATATTTACCGGTATACGGCATTGGTACTTGATATACTCTATTACCATTCTCATTAACAAATACTCCTCTAGCGACACCCTATTCATCTTCCATAATAGTAAATGCATCCTATATACCTAATTTAGCAGCTGAATATACAGAATGAGTTACAGCTTCTTCGTATTTACTCTTTATTACAGATGGTAATCTGCCGTTAAGTCTTAATGCAGTAGGTAAGTTATATGAGTTACCTTCATTACTACTTATTTCACTAAGTAATTCCCATAACTTACGTTTACTATCATCCCTACTTAAGGACATCATTTTTTCATACTTACTATTGTTATACTTTGGGTTAGGCTTTCGATACTTAATATCCAAAGTAACGTCTAAATTGACTAAAAAGTCTACAATATCAGAAGGTAATGGGTTAACTTTAACATACATTAACTTTTGCCAACTAGTTTTAACACCTTTATCAAAATTATCGAATATAATTTTAATGTATTTTTCTCGATCTTTTTGGTTTTTTATAGACTACTAAACAAAAGCTGTAACTTGTGTTTTAAATTCCTCTGAATAAGCTTCCTGATCTACTATTGGATTATTTTCATTATACCATTCACGTATAGCTTGCCTCCTTTGATCGGCAGTCAACGTTTGTTTATTATTTAGATCATACATAAATAAATCTAAAGCGTTTCTATATTCTGATGAAATAGAACTAACCAAATAACATTTACCATCTTTGGTAATATCTACAAAATCGTCAAATACTTTACGCATATCAGACAAGTTACCGTACCCATATTGTTTATAATAGTCCTTTAGCAATTTGTCTAGTCTAGAACGCATAGATATAAATTTATGATTAACTTCAAGCATACCATTATCATAAGCTCTAACCATAGCTTGTACAAAAGGATCTGTAGATTCGTACACTGAAGAAAAATATTGGCCTACAGCATTAGCTTCAAAGCAAGAATCAGCTATTTCAGTTTGAGCTTTTAACCATCTCTTTTCTTCTTTTTTAAGGTATTCTTCATTAGCCGCAGCCCATTCATCAACAAACTGTTTTCTACGAGCTCTAAACTGTTTACCAGTTTCTCCATCTTTCATAGGATATTTCTTAGTATATTCATCTTCTTTTCTTTCTAAAATACGAGCCCTATAAGCGCTTATCCCAGAAGATATTGTGTTAAGATATAATTCTCTACCTTTACTAGTGTAAGCACCTTTAATTACAGCTATTTGTTGTTGTAGTATTGCGCAATTCTTGACTATTTTCTGCATATCTGATTTATTGAATAAGTCTTCATTAGCGTTAACAAAACTTAACAACTCTGATATAATATCATATGAAGTAGCAACTTGATAATATTGATGTAATTTCGACAAAGACCAACTCGCTTGATCTCCTTGTTTATATAAATCTTGGAGAACGTCAACCATGCGCTTTAATTGATCTGACGAGTATTGTATATAAGACAGCATAGCATCAATCTCAGCCATATTATTTAGCTTATTTAATTGTACGGAACTACGATAAGCTGCAGCACTACGTCCTCTCAATCTATTAATTTGTGTTTGTGCATCTAATTTATTACGTATTTTAGCAAGTATCTCTAATGCATCATCCATGGCTTTGACAAAACGTTTACCATCTTCTGGAGTAGCAAAATCAGAGTAATCTTGATACATTTTAGCATTAATATCACGTTTTACTGTGGAACTTTGCTCAATCCATTGTATGCCGTGTTTTTTGTCATTTATAGACTTACCTTCAAATTCGCCCTATTCGTTTTCTGCAGAACCGAATACAATACTAGCACCAATGTTAGTAATTCCATCAGCGTCATTTGTCTCATAAACTAGCGGTATGATACCTCTCTTAGTTACATTGATACCTATTTTTTGCATCATTTTTTGATACAATGATAACTGAAAATCGTAGCTCTCCTCATTAGATTTTGGGGAATATTTCTTACTATTAGTGTACAAGAATCCACTAAATTTCTTACCGTTCGGTTTAGTATTTTTACCATTATATTTAACCAGTTTAGTTTTGAAGTCTAACACAACATATTCTCCAGTTCTCTTATCTCGCATTATCAAGTCAGCAGTACCAGCAGTAGCTATCTATTCATCATATAACATTGCCTCAGAAGCCACAAAGTCGTAATCGTTTAATAACTGATTAGCAAAAATATTAATCTTTATAGCTGCATCTCTAGATATACCACTGTATCTATTTACATTAAAATTACCAGTAAACGCGTCTTCAAAAATGCTATGAATCAATGTACCTCTAGCTCTTGCGTCATTGGATAATTTCTTTTGGTCCATATCTTCTAAGCTATCGTCATACGTACTATATCCGTACTATTTCTTTCGTTCTGAAACAGACGTTAGTTCTATGTTAGTATCTCTAGAATGATAAACGTGCGAAGCTGAGTCAAATACTAAACCATTAGCCATCTTACTTAAAGCTAACTATGCCTCCTATACAGTTATATTAGCTGGTTGATTACGAATACCAAACAACTCGTTAGTCTTATTACCCAGGTCACGATTCTCTAAAAATGCATCTGTAATAGCTCCTAACAACGCTTTCTTATGCAATTCAGAACTAAAGAACGATTTAATCCAATCTAACAGTTTGGTATACCACTTACGTTGTTCACCTTCCATTTCAACCACACGTTCACCAATAGCTTGAACTAGTTTCTCTTCAGAACCGAATAGTTTCAATCCCTCTTTCATTATATCGGAGTCTTTAAACATGTTGTAATAGTAATGAGCATACTCATGTGGTAGAGTGTCTCTCCTACCATTTACATAGTCTACTAGTACTTTCAGAGATTGTAAATCTATTTCACCTACATTACCGTTAGCTAGTGATTTAACGTACTCTACAGATATTTCTGGAAATAACTCAGACAATAGACCGGATATCTTTTGAGACGTTAAATGTTCCTGAGCTGTAGTATTTGGCACTCTCTTGTTTATCTCTTCTATTTTTTCTGATATACTTTTCTAAGGGGATATAAAGTCCTATATAGCAGAATAAATATCTGTTATTTCACCATCGTTACTATCCCAAATACGATACGCAGCCTCCATAGCTGCGTAATTCGTACCAGTTCTCTAGCCTCTTAATTCAGAAGATTTAAACTCTTCTATACTTAGGGGTTGCCCCCCGAGTTGTTGAACAATCTAATTAAACTGTTCAACAACTTCTCTATTACTTACATTAGGGCAAAACATATATTAACATTTTTTATTACTCTGTTCTTCAGAAGTTTTATTCCGTTCAATCTACTACAATAATTTAGTAGTTTTGTCATTGTTTATAGATCGCTCAAGGTATTGCAACGTATCTTTCATCAGTTTATATAGAATAGGAGTTCTTTTTTCTGTTATTCTAGCTATGGAACTATCTGTTAGAAAGTCATTGTTAGGAATAACTACTCTATCAAAATTACCGGAATTCCACAAATCCATTATATCTTTGATTTCATCTTGCAATACTTCTTGTACTTCCTGAAAATCTGAATCATTAAATCTAGCTTCATCTAGATTCATACCGGAATGAGCTCCTTTAAAATATTTCATTGTAGATATTGGGGCAGCATTAGGTAATCCTCTTAGTACAGCGGTTGTCGGATTATTATACGAACCAAAACCACCTTTACCGTATTTTTCTTTATACCAAGAATTACCGTATTCAGAACCACCAGAAGTTCTATCAAGATTATCTGTAAATATGTACAACGTTCTAGGGTTTGCTGCCGCAGTGTGTCTGCTATAAGCGGTTCTAGATGTTACTATGTTAGAAGATTCTGTATTTCCTACAGAACTTCTACTTATTATATCCATTCCAGCAGGACCAATATATTTAACCATAGTTACTTGAGGATAAGTTTTGAATATAGATTCGGCAGCTTGCTGAACGTCATCTATACTATTGGCAAGTAAAGATACTACACCAGATAACTCTTTATTAGAACCAATGAATTTATATTCCTTTCCTTTTTTAACTAACTGTTGGAACGTAGCTCCAACCTCTTTCGCTCTTTGAACGAAATCCATATTGAATTGTGTAGGAGATTGTTCTAATCTAGATAATACCATGTTGGTATTCTTTGGATTAGCATCAAACATTCCTAAGTAAGGATCATCTGCTATTGGGAATGTTACATTACCTAATTCGTCTACATCCAGCATATTTTGACCGATCATGCCTTTTCTTGCATTCAATTCATCTTGAACTACAAAGTCGTTGAGTTGACTATAGTTAGTTGCATTAAAGAGACTATATTTCTTACCATCCTTTCTCTTAGCTAAAAAGTCTGCATTAAATAATGATATTAAGCTATTATTATAGTACGCTCCATCAACGCGTATTCGACTAGAATTGTTACTATATTGCTAATAACCTAATTTACTCATCCTATAGTATACCGGATTATAATAAGTCTTGTCGGTTTTTTCATCATACGACTGTGAAACGTTCCCAAGTACATATAATACCGGAGTGCTGGTTCTAGATGTCTTAATTTTGACGTATTTTGCGTATCTCGCACCTCTCATATCAGTTCTAGCTTTAAACGCATACTTTTTAAATACAGCAACAGAACCATCACCACTTAACATTAAACCGAAATTACTACCTGAGCCGTAAGTTTTGAATGTCTTAATGTATTCGTCATCACTGATAGATAGCTATAATATAGCCTAATTTACCAAACTATCAATATCGTTAGCGTATCTATCCTGCGTAATGTATTCGTTTAATGTTATCCTATTACCATCTACATACGCTTCAATGTTAGCTAATTCTCTAATTGGCAAAGCGTCATAGAAGGTAGTCCTTACAGCTGTACCAAATGATGCATCAGTACCACCAGTTTGATAGAACTACATTACAGCAGCATCTGTAATCCATTTTCTAACTTCGGGATTAGAACTATGGAACATTTCAGCTATACTGTCTGTAACAGCTTGTTTAACAACAGGATCATTAGTAACCATATTATTTACTATAAAGAACATAGGAGCGTTAGATTTTTTGCGTATAGGAGCATGTTTAATCATATCGAAGAAATCTACGCCAATACCCTCTTGCATACACAATTGTTCTATTCTATCGTATCTAGCTATTACAGATCTCTGTTTATCACAGAACAGCGTATATAACGGTTTAGTGTTTATAGTACCATCTGGATTAGCAAATTCATTGATAACGTATTGGTCAAAGAACCCTTTTAATACTACTTGTTTTAACTTAGGAACAGCTCTACGTAAGAACTATTTACTAAATTGTCCTTTCTTATTAAATATGGTACATAACTTATCAGAAGCCTGTTTAAACGTTTGAGAATTCTCTAAGAATATGTTACCAAACATATCCATAGCAGTTCTAACAGAATTCAATTTTTCTTTTAAGAACGATTGTTCAAACAAATTATAAGGAGACTCAAACATTAAGTTATATACTGAATTGAAATCGTCTACATTCTATAAGAAACCCATTAATTCAGTAGAATTCTTACCATACTTTTTAGTATCTACCTACGCTACAGTAATAGCCTATCTATACCTTTGAGCAATAGATTTCAAATAAGCATAAGCTTTAATATAATGCTCTTGCACTTCATCGTCGTATTCGTTAAGATTGTTTTTTAAAGCTTCTGTAGTGAATAATTCAGGTCTTATTTCAAACTTATCAACCTCTTCTTTAAGAGCTTTTACTCTGAAGATAGCTTCCTTTGAGTCATTTAACAATGACTCTACGTATGCTTTTACTCCAGGTTGTGCCAAGAATCTGAATGAATTATTACCAAATCCTCCAGCTATAAGCATACTAACTACATCAAATGTTTCGGCATTGATGTTAGAACGACCGATATAGTTATCCTTAGCAGCATCTACTGCAGCATTGATCATAGCAGAAGTAGTATCGAGAATATATGCAACATTTATAATCGGTAAACCTTTGTCATCCTTTTCCTTTGTTCTTATGTATTCCATACCAAATCCGGTAATACCTATTTTCTCTAGCTAAGGATCGTTTATAAACCCTAAGTTACAAGTTTGAGTAAAGTACTGGAACACAGAATTAAGTGCCATAGGGCCAATAGTAGAATCAGAACCAGAGTTTTGAACTCTCATTTGTACCTGATGTGCAGGGTTTAAAGAGAATCCGTCAGAATTGTTTTTTTCACTGTTATCTTTCATCTCTTTTGTCATTACTCGTTTAATAGGAGCGGTACATACATCCAACGGGGTAGTTGTATGTAACCTATTATCTTCACTTGTAAGTACCGTTTGATAAATATCCAACAATAGATTTTCTCTTTGTTCAAGACTCAATTCATCTATGTGCTCTATTAAGTCTTCAATATTACTATATTTCTCTCTATAATTAACTCTTTCAATACCTCTATCTGTAACAGTATAATTATAAGTAGCAGTAAACAGTTTATCGATATCGAAGTCGGCACCAGTCAAAGCTGTAAGCGTAGTAGGTAACTAAATTATACCACCTTGAGTAGAAGGCAACACATCCACTATTTCAATAGCCATGGTAGAGTTTTGACCTTGAGTAGGTACACGGTAAGCTAACGAGTTAAGTTTATCTTTATTATCTAATATAAATCTACGTTTATCTGTAAAACTCTTGAAATCATTATATTTTGCAGATAATGCTTTGTTTTTCTTAGCTTTGTTTATAACATCGTTAAACAACATTATAGATATTCTAGCCTGCATTCTAGTAACCAATTTACCATTCTCGTCATATTCTCCAGGAGATAATAATTCTTTATCGAATGATACTCCCTTTTTCAACGGATGGTCTTGATCAAAACCAGCACTAACTATCTGATACAACGGTATACCTTTGATGTGTGTGTCTACAATTATTTTACCAACTTGAGATAACAGTCTAGTCTGCATCTAATTTACACTAGGTAATAAAGCGGGATTAGTTATAAAGTTACCATCGGCATCTAATTGGAATGCATCTATAGTAGATTGTGCGGCACCAGATTCTTCTAATACCTCTCTTAGCTTTTTAACTAATGTCTATCTACCTTCTTTATCCAAAGAACCATCTGGTTTAAAACCATATTGAGATAAGAATTTATTAAAGCCTTCTTTAGTAAGAGAGTTAAATACTTGTGAATACAACTTATTAAGGTTCTCACCGGATACTAGTTGATTGCCAAAATAATAACTATGCCCCACTGTGTTAAGCATTACCACTTTAGTAAGCTGTGTTAACAAAGAAGCATCATCGTGAGTATGCATATCAGTATCTAACTGTTTAAGTAGTTGGTCAAACCACTGTAAAGATGATGGAGCGTTATATAAGGACTGATTAAATTTACCTTCATGGTCATATAGCTGATAACCGAACATACCTCCTGACTTGGTAGAAGAATCTAATTTAAGCACGTGTATATTCCTATCTAACATTAGTTTATACATGTGTTCTGCTTCATGATCTTCTGTAAATATCTTAAACAGAGGAGCAAGCGCAGTCTTATCATATACTGGTATGTATAGTTTATCTTCACGAGAAAGTATACCTCCCTAAGGTCTATTACCGTAATGAATATATTTTAAAGCGGTGGTATCAATCTTAGGAGTACCGTCTTCATTTTCGAGATAACTAAGTATTTTACCTCTATACTTTTCTCTCAATTCTCTGTGTACAGGAGAATTCCATTTATCTTCTGTATTATACTAATAATCTCCATATAATATACGAGAATCGTGAACAAAACCTTCTAACTCAGCGTCACTTATCCCAAGTACTTTTGCAGAATTTTTAATTACTTGCCAATCATTAGGATAAGCTTCTCTATTATTATAGAATTTATATAATTCATCATAATGTTCCATAAATATATAACAAGCTTCTTCCGTTTGATTCCAACCGTCGTCACTGCGTTGTCTTAACTCTCTAAACATACTAGGAGAAATCCAAGTAGTGGCATCAGTATAATCTTGCGATAAGTAACCAGCGTAACGATTCAGAACATCCTTTACGATAGCTTGCGCAACTATTTCATCACCGTAATTTTCTAAGAAATTCTTATAAGGGGCAAATACACCATTAAATACTTCTTGCTTTATCTTACCATCTGCGTCGAGTAATTGGTTGTAATTAATGTTTGCAGTTACCTCTGCTTTGTCTAAATCCGCATTATAATCAATTGCTACATCAATACCAAGTGCTTTTTTAACTAAACCTTCGTGAACATCATAATCTATCAATTTAGTAGTCTAAATAGTAAGCGTATTATACGTACTTCTATCCGTTAAATCTTTGCGCTCATCTACAGACAATTGATGCTTTTGAGTACCACTAGAAGCATTCAAACCAAACGTAGATACAGGACCAGAATAACGTTTAGTCATCTTATCAATAGTTTTACGATAACTTTTACCACCTGCACCATAATATGCCATATCTCCTTGAACAAGTTTCTCATATTCAAGTATATCTGACATATGACGTATTACAAATGTAGCTATCATCGCGTCCTTGATTTGGTCATCATTTAGAGTTTTATACGTTTTCTTGAATCCAGAAATAAGATTATTAGGTATAACATCATAAGCTTTATTGAGTTTCATATCACTTTTTGCGAAAGCAATATTGGGTAATAAAACTTCATTAGCTACAATGTTCAATAAATCCGCATTATCTACAGTTAACGTATTAACATCAATACCTCGTTCATTGAGCTTATCTGCAACTTTCTAAAAATGTCTATGCTTATAACCAGCTCCTTTTGTTAAATCTATATGCGCATCATCAAATGAAACTACTCTATCTTTACTATCTTTTATAGCTTCGTTTTTAGACGATTTAAAATGATAAGTAATGGTTAATTTATTTAACTCATTATTTAACATTTGTATTGCATCTTCACGTAAATTTTCAGGTAAACTAGTAGCATTAAATAATTCTCTTTGTTGAGAAACGCTAAGATTAGAAAAACTTTCAACTGTATAATTGGCACTAAGTATTTCATTAAGTCGAGAGATAAATTTATCTCTAGTATCTTTAGCTTGTTTAATAGCGTTTACTTCATCTAAGAAATAACCGGCAAATATTTTTTTAGCACCTTCATTAACAATCATATTTGTACCAGAAGCCGATTTAATAAATGAAATAGGCTGTTCTAATGCTTCTATAACTACGCCTTGTAAGTCTGCTGAGAACTTTTTATTTGCCAATACAGGGAAAGCGTGATTACCTAACCATTTACCATTACTATCCATTTCAAGTACAGTAACCATACGGTTTATATATTCTTCCTTAGCAAAAGCAAATTTATCAGATTTAGAATTAGCATAGTCACCCTCAGACATGGTCTGCAAACGTGTATTCATTTTAGAATCCTTCAACTATTTACTATGCAACCACAAAGAATGTTCGGCATATGGACTTTTCATTTGATAGTTCTTCCATTCGGTAGCTTCACGTTCTTTAGAATCACTATTGTAGTGAGGTTTTGTCCATAATTTAAACAACCTACTAATATAATTAAATGCGCCAATAGTATATATTCTTACATTTTTAGGTCCGTTCTAAGACATTGATTTCTATTGTCTAGGGGAATACTTACCTAAGTTCTTTAAGAAATTCTGTACTTGAACATTATTATCTATTACTTTCTGTACTTTCTGTTTAATACTGTCCTACTCAGATAATATATCTTTAACAGTTAAATTAGTAAAGCTAGTGTTTATCAAATTAAGTACATTCTTAAGAGTATCAACCTAAGCTTTGGAAATCCTACCATTTTCTACTAAGAAACGCATTAACATATCTACAGATTGTTTTAATTCTTGGTCACCTTCTACGAACATACCAAAACCGTCTACTTGATACATCTTCTTAAGAAGATCTGTTAACCTTTCTTTAAATTTATTAACATCTATAGTTATATTAGATAATTGACTTATTTCTTTTTCTATAGCTTTCTTTTCTTCAGAACCATTATATTTATTCTTTTCAACATCATACTCTCTACTACGATCAGCTAACGCCTCCATAATAGAACGGACGATGACTGCCCTAGCTTTAGTAGTAACTTCGTTTACATTACCACTAGTACTTCTAGCGTTTACAATCTAGGGTTTGACAATATTACCGTCTTTATCGCGCTCTGCTTCAGTAACATCGTAAACGTTATTTTCAAAACTATGCTGATATCTACAAACGCTGGTAAAGAACTTATTCTATAAGGATTTATTTACTTGAGGATCCTCATCCTAAGTAAGACGTTCCAAAATTGCCGCTACATCTACCTAATCCTTATTCTGCTCAAGAACGCTCATCATTTCTTTTTCAGAAATGCAGTCTTGAAGTAATTCAGTAAACCTGATATACAATTGACCTGGATTATCATAGTTAAACATACCATTTGAGTTATACTTATTATTTCTAGAATCTTCAGAAGTAATAGTATAGAATAATATTTTAACAGATAATGCTGCGCTATTCCACATATTTCTTTGTAACGAATCTCGCTCTTCAGAGAAACCTAAATTCAGAGATTCTTCGTCAGCAAGTTCTGGATCTTCGTCAGATGTTAATTCTTCAGTATCTTCTATATTTTGATCTACTCCTTCATTAATTTCTTGAGTTTCATTATCTTCGAGAGTTGATAATAATTGATTAGGGTCTTTCTTTTGATTAGATATTTTAAATTGTCTACGTAACGTATCATTTATAATGCCTTTCCAAGCTTTCCAAGCTTCATCAGTAAGTATGGTATCATAAATAGTTTTAAGGTTATTAAACCTAATTACATTGTCAAAGTCATTGCGTTCAAATGCTTCCATAATGCGTTGACTAAGACCGTTATAATCTGCTTGAAGTTCCCCACGTATACCATCAAGTGCCGCATCAATATCTGTATAATTATGAACAGTATCCAGTAATTTACTATTATTTACTACTTTATCAAGTAACGTTCTAAGTATCTAATTACGTTCAGTAATAGTTCTAGCAATAATAGTACCTTTACTGTCAGTTATACCAGACATTGGAGCAGTCCTAAATATCATTCTAAATAATTTGAAGTTATTTTTAGTAGCTTTTGCATACGCATATCTACCGCTATACATATCCTAGAATAGTTTATCAATGCCTCTGTAATTAGGGTGAGTACGCAAACCAAATATCTTACGTATCATCTTAGAACCAGTATCATATACTTTCTAGAAGAACTTAACAAACTTATTATTACTGTAAAAACCATCTATACCCTGATTAGAATATTTATTTACGAAATCCTTAAACAGATCTGCTGCAAACTCTTCAACCTACTGGTCAGTCATATCTGCGGTTTCGGGATAAGTACTTCTAATATCCTAGTATAACTGTTTTCTTTCTTTTTCAGACAGCACAAACAAACTAATTCTATGGAACGCCTCATGGTCCATTACACCAGCAGCTACTTGACCATTAGCAGATTTATATATGCGCATAAATGATTCACAACATTGACCAAACACGTATACATATGCTCTACGATTGGTATCAAAAGTAAATGGAATATCACTAGTGAATTGAATCTCAGGATTACCTAGTATTCTTATCGCTCTAGCTTGAGCTACTTTATAATCTTCTTTTTCAACGTGATTATCTAAGAACTATACGGCTTTACCGTAAAGAGGGTTAGATCTACGCCATTCTTTATACTTATAAAATAAATCAGCTAAATTAGTTTTGTATAGATCTTGAGTAAACTTACTTAGATCCGTTATCATTCCGTGATTTTTACCATACTCTAATATTACAGATCTTATATAATCCATATCTTCTGTAATATTTGAAGTAGCTAATTTAAAGTAATTCAAATTATTTAATAAAGAAGCAACAATTTTTTCAACTTCGTTTAAATTACTTGCTGGAGCGATTGGAGCACTCGTTACCGGTGTTACAGTAGCTGCTACAGTAGGAGTAGTTGCAGTTGGAGTAGTGCCCTAAGATAGATTTATAGGAGATGCAGCAGGTTTTACAGATTGTGAGACAGCAGCAGGAACAATGTCAGGGGCAGCAGAAACAGGTGCACCTTGTAATTGTATAGGCGATGCTGGAGCTGCTGGAGCAGCTATTTGTGGTGCTGCAAAAGGAACAGGCGTCTGAGATACCTATGCAATCTACTGTTGAACCTATTGTTGCGTAGGTTGAATCGAAACTTGCTGTACTACTTCTTTGGTAAGAGGTATTCTTACTTTTACCGTTTTACCGGTGTTATCCACAACATTGACATTATACGCCTTATAAGGAGTTCCGTCTGCTTTAGTTTCACTCTACATTTGTTTTAGAAGACTTAAAAGTTCTTCTTGAGTAAACTACCTGGATCCGTTTACACTATAAATATCATAGCCGTTTGTAATATCTGATAACCCGTTTTTAGTAGCTTCCTAGATAATAAAACTATTTAATGAATCTACAGTATAATCTATTTTCTAAGTTACCTGTTGGGTTACTATCTAAGGTTGTTCTGCAACTTGTTGGAGTTGACTGATTTGTTGAGAGAACTGACCCACTGGTACAAATGATTCTGTTGCTGCAGCTCTTGCACTAGCTGCACTATTTGAATTTTTAGGGTTACTAGGATTAGGTATGGCGTCGTTACCAGTAAACGGAGTATCTAGAGCAACTATAACGTTACTATACATTCTAGCACCTTTATCTGGGTTTATATCACTTCTAACTATACCTTTACTAATAACGTAGTGTTGATAATTTTCTTCAGCATCTAATTCAAATACAGAGCTTTCTTTAACTAAACCGCTATTCTTAAACTCAGAATCATCGGTAAGTTCAATCTTTGCAGATAAACCAACGTTTGCGTTATCATTCAACAATTTAGCTCTATCTACTCTAATTTGTTTTCTATCCTATAAGAATTGAATCAGTTCACTAATATTCGTATCATCTAATGTTTTAGAACCAAAATGAATCTAACCGCTGTTATCGACAAATAGTAAATTAGCAAACGCGCTACTAGAACTATCATTTTCTATTCCTTCTGTACCTATGTGAATGATAGATTCTAGTAATTGGCTTACCGTAGCATCTGTATTAATACGATAACCTGGTATTATATTAGAAGGAATATTACCATTATACGATAGCTCTCCAGTACGTACAGCGTCTAGTATTTTAGCAATGAGTGTAGCTTGATGTATAGCTAACTTTCTACCATTTAAGTGTACAATTCTACGTTTACCAGATGAATTCATAAATGACGGTATAATTAAGTATACACCACCGGGTTGACCTACTGCTTCATTAACTGCAACAAAGTTACCAGAACCATCTCCACGCAATAAACGAGCTCTACCAGTGATTTCATTATAAGAACCTACGGCAAACTGTACTCTAGAATGTCTGCCGTCTTCTTCAAATTGTTGCTTTTCTTCTGCAGAAGCTTGTTCTTTTAATGTTTCTGTTAACTAGTCAGCAACATTTTCAAGCATTTTATCAAACTCATCTTTTAATTTGCCATAAATTATGTCTACAGCATCTAGAACTTTATTTCTCTCAGTTACTTCTTCACCATTTTCATCTTTGAAATGTATCTTTCCATATTCATCATAAAGATCTTTAAAAGCCTCATAATTCTTAAAAATGTCATACTGGCTGTTTAAATAATCAATAAGTACTTTTATATCTGATTTATTATTAATTACTTCTTTATAAACATCATATAGACCATCCAATACTTGTTTTTTGTTCTGTTGTATAAGTTCTTGCTCTGCTTCAAGATCTGTAATAACATTAATTACATTGCCTTCTTCATCTACGTCTTGTGTACGTACAGACTTACTAGCAAAGTCAGCCAAATCAAAGTAATAAACGCCATTTACTTCTTTTATATGTAGACAGTCGATGTCATTTAAGTTGCTATTTATTACTTTACCTGATTTAGCAAAGAATCTTTTATTAGCAACAGGGCCGTTATTAGGATGGTCTGTACCACTCATCAGCATATCTGTCAAATTAGACACATTGGTAAGTCTACCAAAATGTCTATTCCTAATATATTTACTAATCAAATCAATTGCTGCAGCTTCCCTTTCCTCTGGAGTAAGTGTAACGTTCGGATTTGGAGTAAATTCAAATCTAACCTGATTAGAATCTACAAAGTCTTCAAAGAACTGTTGAGGATTTGTAACAGCATCTATAGC
>OGQD01000274.1_pt1 | contig 42162 bp, 44 predicted proteins | sample 1553091 | NCBI WGS metagenome assembly OGQD01 (sample SAMEA2580290, study PRJEB22360) | human gut metagenome | biome: human gut; feature: human-associated habitat; material: faeces | place: Denmark | collected 2008/2010
TCGCGCAGCAAGGCACGGGGGGTTCGGGCCCCTGCCAGTCGCCGCTCTCGGCCTCGGGTGCCTGCTCCTGCAAGAGATCGAACAGCGCCGACTCGAGCTCAAGCGTGGCTTGCAGGCGCTGTGTGGACGGTCCGACCACGCCGTGGCGCACGTAGAGGGTGAGCTTGGAGTCGTTGACCAGCAGGCCTAAATCTTCCATCTGCCGCAGGGTCGCGGTGACCTCTTCGGAGGTCAGGCTGGTCAGGGCCATCAGCGCGTCGGTGTTGATGCGCTCATCCGCACTCGCGTCATAGAGAAAACTCAGAATGGCCTTGAACTCTTCCAGCCTGCGGGCGGGTAACTTGGCATTGGCCAGGCGCTTGTCGGCCTCTTCTTTCGAGAGCTTCAGGCTCGCGGGGAAGATCTGGGTCTGGTTTTCCTCACGCCTTAGAAACTGCCCACGCTCGAGCCACGCCACGGCGGTGACGACCTTCGTTTCGGCGTCGCGCTCACCGGCTTCGAAGCTCGTCTCGACCTGCTCGTCCATCAGCACTTCGCCGGCGGTGATGACGACTTTGCCGCCCTTGCGCCGCTCGCTCTCCTTACGCAGTTTGCGCAGGATCTGCTGAATGTCGCGCAGGGTCAGTTTCGAGCCCTCGCACATGCCGAACTGGTTTTCGATGTCCTGGGCGTCGTACAGCAGCACGCAGCGCGCCTCGCCTTGGTCGCGCCCCGCCCGGCCGGCTTCCTGCAGGTAGTTTTCCAGCGAACCTGGAATGTCGGCATGCACGACCAGGCGAATGTCGGACTTGTCCACGCCCATGCCGAAGGCATTGGTGGCCACGATGATCTTGAGCTCGCCGCTCTTGAATGCGTCCTGAATGTCCTTTTTCTCGTGGGGCTCGAGCCCGGCATGAAAGTACTTGCAGGCCCAGCCATGGCCAATCAGGAAGTCCGCCAGTTCCTCGGCACCCTTGCGGCTGGAGACGAAGACCACTGCCCCGCCCTCGTTCCGACCCAGTTCGTCCTCGAGCAGCGCCTGGGTGTGGTGGCGCTTCTCGGCTCGGGCGCAAGGCAGTACCTCGAAGTGCAGATTGGTGCGCTCGTGGGTCCCGATGAAGCGCTCGAAGGTGATGTCGAGCTGGTCCTTGAAGTGCAGCACGATGTCTTCCAGCACATCGGGCTTGGCCGTGGCGGTGAAGCAACCGATGGCGGCCAGCTCACCGTCACCTGTGAACTGCTTGATGAAGCGCGAGACGTAGAGGTAGTCCGGGCGAAAGTCCGCGCCCCATTTGGACAGGCAGTGGGCCTCGTCGAAGATCCAGGCACCGACCTGGCGCTGGGCAATGGCCCGGCGGAAGGCCTTGTTGCGAAATTGCTCGGGCGAGACCAGCAAGATGCCCACGTCCCCCAGCTGAATCTTCTCCAGCACCTCGGCCCGCTCGGGCATGGTTAGCAGGCCATTGAGGGTGGCGGCGCATTGGACGTTGCGGGCCAGCAGGCCATCGACCTGGTCCTTCATAAGTGACTGCAGCGGCGAGATGATCACCGTGAGACTGCCGTTGCGATGAAAACGGTTCAGCGCCGGGAGCTGGTAGCACAGCGATTTGCCCCCTCCCGTCGCGAGAATGGCCAACACGTGCTTGCCCTGCATGCCCGCCAACACCACGTCGTGCTGCAGGGTGCGGCCGTCAGGTTCGGTACGAAAGTCGTCGAAGCCGAAGTAACGCTTGAGCTCGTGGCGTGGGTCGTGGGTGGTGCTGCAGTAACCGCAGTTCGCTTGCCCGCAGGGCGTGTCGCGCAGCTCGGCGATCAGGCGGCCCACTTCTGGAAACTGGTGACGTACCCAGGGGGCCAGCACCGAGTTGCCGCCCGAGACCCGTAGCCAGGCCAGGGCATAGGCCAGGGGCCAATGCAGGGACTCGTCCAGCAGGTCGGTTTCGAGCAGCTGCTCCAGGCGGGTGCTGCAGACCTTGAAGGCACGGGTCAGGGTCGGGTCGGTTTCTCTGAGAAGCTCGGGGATGAGGCTGCGTAGTTCGGTGACCGGTTTGGGGCTTTTGCCGCTGAGCGAGGCAAAGAACGAGCCCAAGTCACTTTTGAGTGTTGGAGCCAGTAGCGTCTGGTAGCACAGGAGCTCGGCCTGGTGGCTCGTGTTGAGCTCGGCGAAGGCCATGCGCTGGTCGTTGAACAGGGTGAGCGTGGAACGGCAGTCGGTCAGTGGTGAGTTGAGGCTGTCACGAATGAGTTTGTAGTCCTTGACCAGGCGGTGATACGGGTTTTGCGGAAAGGCCAGGGGCGATAGGCGCAGGGTATCGATCACCGGGAGCCCGTGCAGGGCAAGGTCTGGGGCCTGCTGTTTGAGGATCGGCAGGTCATGGTCGATGACGTTGTGGCCGAGCACGAAGCTTGCGCCCTGCCCCAGGCTGTCCAGTGCATCGAGGACGCTGGGCAGGTCCTTGTCGACCTTGCGTTCGAGTTCCTCGCCCGTGTCGGGGCGTAGGGCACCGACCATGAAGATGCGGTCAGGTTGGTCGGCATTGCCGGGGGCGACTTCCAGATCGAAGATCAGGCTTTTGGGTTGAGACGGTGAAGCCATCCGGACGGCGATCCTTGCAACAGACTACGGGGCTGCCTGCACTGTAGCGGCAAACGCCCGGTGTGAGTAGGTGCGTGAGGTCGCGGTGGGGGGCGGGGGTCTCCGACGGGTGTGAGTTAGAGCAACAGCGAAAGAGCAAAAGAGCAAGATTAGACGTCACCCGGCTGGGCCGGGTCGCGCTGGCATGCTGCGCATCGAGCCGGCCGGTGCCGTCTTGGCCCCAGGGGCGCGTTCATCGCTGACGGGGGGCGATGGCTGGTTTCGGCCGATTCTGTTGAAAAAGTCTCGTCGCGGTTTTTGCCCATGAAAAAGCGTTAGCGGTGTTGAAATCTGGTTCGCTCAGAAGACGGAACTGTCTTGGTTTTTACGTAGCAACGCCAAAGTCGAGCGATTTTTGAGCTCCCGAACAACAGCTCTTTCAGAATCCGACTTTTTCAACAGAATCGGCCAGAAGCGGCCAGTCGGCCCAGTAAATAAATCCCCTTATCTTTCCTTTTCTTTGTCCCCTTTTCTTGTATAGGGCAGATAGAAGTGGTGGGTAAGGGGTTTCAGTTGCGGTAGGCTGGCTCCGTTTCCTATCAGCTCAGCTATGCTCATTTCGCTAATCGGGAGGGCGTTATGCCAGTGGAAATCGACTCAAAAAGGCGGCCAATCGATCAGCCATGCAAGCACTGTGGCGGGCTGTTCACCGCAAAGGCATTGCGGAAGCACATCGACAAATGCCTCGGACCAGAGGGCGTCAGGGTCTGCGATCTGAGTGGTGCGGCGCGCGCAAGGCGTTTGCGGCTTTTGGTTGATGGACCGAAGAAGAAAAAGGGTCGAAGTGTCTTTACGGTTTCGGGCGGTGCTTACGGTTTGGGTAAAAGCAGAAAGCACTAGACTTCATTTAGATGCAAATCAGGCTGTTAAGAGAGTTTATGTGAGAAAGTGGTTTGTATCTCCAGCGGTGGTCGCATGGGTTGCTGTTGCAATTAGCTTCCTGCAGCTGCTGCTCAGTGCTCCTTTGCTATCAAATTTTTATATGTCGGGGAATCTATCTGTTTCGAAAATGAAATGGGATCTATCGGGGCCTTCTGCTGGACGATTCTTTCTGTCCAATATCGGTCGTGGTAATTCTCGTAATGTGGAGGTTGGATTACTGATTCATCCAAACGGCTACATACAGCTAACACCTGATCTCAAGCATGTCGTTGAATGCCAAGAAAAAGTAATTGCCATTAGAAACTGTCGGATATCTATAAAGCAAATACCGCCCGGCGAGCGAGTCATGGTGAGTATTTTTCGGGGGGCAAAAGCCGAGATTGATACCGAGAAAAGACTTGAAATGCTTATCTCGATCGGAATGACTGTACCGCGGCTTGAGTACGTGTACTCGGATGATGGCGTAACCAAAGCATCATGGGATATTCAGAATAATACTGAGTATTCCGGCCAGGTAATCCGCTAAGAAAATCCTGAAGAAGACTTCCTGATTTTGGCGAAATGCCCAGATTCCACTCGCCGAGTTTTCCGATGAAGCAGATGACCTTCGCCGACGCTGAGTACACCGGCAAGAAGCGGTAAAGGGATCTATTTATCGGGCAGACTTGCTGCTTCTGGCCGCTTAGCGACCACCGTTCAGGCTAGCCATTCTTGTCCTCCCACACGTGGAGGACTTGCTATGAACATCATCGCTACCTGCAGTCGCCAGCCCTGGAACAAAGGAAAACTGGTCGGACAGAAAACCCCACTCCGACTGAGAGATATCTGGGCCATCCGAGTAAGGCTTCAAATTGCAGAAAGAACTCGGGATCTGGCTCTCTTCGACCTGGCCATCGACAGCAAGCTTCGAGCCTGCGACTTAACCAAGCTCCGTGTGCGGGACGTTGCCCATGGTGAGCAGGTGTCATCACGAGCAATAGTGATGCAGCAGAAAACACAGCGGCCAGTGCAGTTCGAGATCACTGAGCAAACTCGGGCGGCGCTCGCGGCTTGGATACATCAAGTACAGCTCCGCGGCGAGGACTACCTGTTCCCGAGTCGACTGCATAACTCAGACCATCTATCCACTCGTCAGTACGCCCGTATCGTCAAAGGCTGGGTGAAAGCCATTGGCCTTGACCCAGCCATGTATGGCACTCACACAATGAGACGCACGAAGGCATCACTGATCTATCGCAGGACGAAGAACCTGCGGGCCGTTCAACTGCTGCTCGGCCATACGAAGCTGGAGAGCACCGTTCGATATCTGGGAATTGAGGTCGATGACGCCTTGGAAATGGCGGAACAGACCGAAGTGTGACCATGTGTAGCGACGGCCAAAGTCAGGCCGTCGCTAACCGGCCAATAGCGGACTGTTAGGGCCGATTCAGTCCTAGTGAATGACGGCCTATTTGATGACCTGCTCGGCTGGCTCTATGAGGGCTTTGTTACTGCCTCGCCAACGCACCGATTCGATGTTCTCTGCGTCGGCGCTCATACCGGCTCTGTCAGCCTTACCAGGAAGGTCGCAAACGCAAATCGCAAGTGGATCAGGCGACTACCAGATCAAGCAACCTGACTGCTTGCCGTCGTCGCGAGCGGAACCTTATTTTTTAGTAGCGAATCTTTGATGTAAGCATGCTACGACCGCCCACCAGCATGCGGAAACTATGTTGTTCGGTCATTGATGGCAAAGTAGTATCAATCTGCACACCAAACCGATCTAAATGGACTTGATGCATGGAAAACACCACCGATAGGGACGCGCGCGCCCGCCATCGTCATGCGAACATTTCGCCCTTCCTGGCAAGTGCCAGCACACTTCGTACAGGCGAAGACCAACTACCTGGGTATTACTGCGAGCAGCAGCAGATGTGGGTAGTCGACACCGAGCAAGGCGTTCTACCCATCATCAATGAGCAGGCGCTCTCGCAGCTGAAAACGAAGACTCGTGCAGATGGCGAAGAGGATGACGAGCACACCGGTGGAAAACACTGACGTGGTACAGAACCGGCGACATTGGCCGTCTGGACGAACAGGGCTTCCTCTACGTGGTGGATCGCTTAAAGGACATGATCATCAGCGGTGGCGAAAACATCTATCCCGCAGAACTGGAGGCGGTGATCGCGTCGCTGCCCGGCGTGGCCGAGGTTGCCGTGGTGGGCAAGGCCGACGAGCGCTGGGGCGAGGTGCCGATCGCATTTGTGGTCGCGACCCAACCAGGCGCTACCGACGAGGCCTCGATTGTCGAGGCATGCCGCCAGCGATTGGCGGGCTTCAAATGCGTGAAGTCTGTGCACATGCTTGAGGCCCTGCCCCGCAGCTCTGTGGGCAAGGTGTTGAAAAGACAGTTGCTTGCCTGAGCTTCTTAGGTGTTGTTGCACAGGAGCGGCACAGGCGGATCGAGGATGTCGATCCGTTTCAGGTATTCAGCCACCCCGCTCGCCCGGTTAGCGAGCGGGACCCGCAACGTTACTGCTTCGGAAACTCCGCAGCGATGCCCTGGACGTAGTAGTCCATACCTGCCAGATCCGCATTGCTGGCCGTGGCTCCTGGCGCAATTCTGACCTTGCCGGATTGGTCGGCAACCGGGCCATCGAAGGGGTGGAACGTGCCGCTCTTGATCGAGGCAATGATCTGCTGCGCCTCGGCCTTAAATTCAGCGGGAACGATATCGCTGATCGGCATGGTCAGGGCGTCATCGGCCAGCCCACCCCAGTAGTCAGCCGATTTCCAAGTGCCGTTCAGTACAGACTCAGTAGTGCGGATGTAGAACGGCGCCCAGTTGTATTCGATGGAGGTAATTACCGACTTGGGGCCGAAGCTGGCCATGTTGGAGGCATAGCCCACCGAGTACACCCCGCGGCGCTCGGCTGCCTGAATCGGTGCTGGGCTGGCGGTGTGCTGGAAGATCACATCGGCGCCCTGGTCGATAAGCGTGTTGGTGGCGTCGGATTCCTTGCCGGGATCGAACCAGGTGTTCAGCCACACCACTTTAACCACCGCCCCTGGGTTGTACTTGTTCAACGCGACCTGAATAGCATTGATGTCGCGGATAACCTCAGGAATCGGAAAGGACGCGACATAACCGACGGTCTTGCTCTTGGTCATTTTCGCGGCCAGGTAGCCGGCCACGTAGCGCCCTTCGTACGAGGTCGACAGGTAGGTGCCGAGGTTCGTGCTGCGCTTGTAGCCAGTGGCGTGTTCGAACGCGGTCTTGGGGAATTGCTTGGCCACGTTGGCCATCGGGTTCATGTAGCCAAACGAGGTGCCGAAGATCAGGTCGTAGCCGCTTTTTGCCATGTTGCGGATCACCCGTTCGGAGTCCGCGCCATCGGCAACGTTTTCGACGTAGGTGGTCTGGACTTTCTCGCCCAGCGCCTGCTCCAACGCCTTACGGCCCTGCTCGTGTTGATATGTCCAACCGTGGTCGCCAATCGGACCGGTGTAGACGAAGCCGACCTTGAGCGGCTCGTCGGCGTATGCGGTGATGGCTGCTGCCAGACCGATACCACTCAATAACCCTGCCAGTACTTTCCTGAATCCAGGCATGTTCATGCGCGTATTGCTCCCCATACGTTATTGGTTAGGCGGTTAGCCCGGGATAAAGGCAGGCATTGAAACAGGCTCCGTCTGCGCGGCTGTGATCACATCGAATAGGTTTTGCGGAACATGTTTTTGTAGTGGTCTTCGACGCTGATGACCGGGTACTTGGGTGACTCGCCGGGTGCCAGGCAGGCCTGGATGCAGGCGATTTCGTGGGCGATGTTGCCGGAGTAGAAATAAGGCACCGAATAGCGCTCGTTACCCGAGACATTGACCACGCGGTGCAGGGTCGATTTGTACAAATCGTTGGTCCAGCGCGCGATCAGATCGCCGAGGTTGACCACGTAGGCCTCGGGAACCGGTGTGGCCCAGATCCAGCCATTGCGCTCCTGATCCCACACCTGCAACCCGGCGTTTTCATCCTGCAACAGCAGAGTCAGGCCACCCCAGTCGGTATGCGCACCACAGCCCTTCTCGCCCGGTGCCGCAGTGGTCGGCTGCGGTGGGTAATGCAGCAGGCGCAGCGTGGTCATGGCGTCCTCGCAGAACGCGGCAAAGTGCTGCTCCGGCAGGCCCAGCGACAGAGCCACGCCCTGCATCAGCAGGCGAGCCACTGACTCCAGTTCCCGCTGGTAGGCCTCCATGGTTTGGCGAAACTCGGGGAGGTCTGCCGGCCACAGGTTCGGCCCCTGATTGAATTTGCCAGCCAGCACATCGGGATGATCCAGCGGCTTGTCCTGGCCGATGTAAAAGCCTTCTTTGACGTCCGGTGGCGCGCCGGCTTCGAGCACCTGATTACGCAACGGTTCGTAGCCCCGATTGGCCATGGAGAGTGACTTGTCGACCTTGCGCTTTTCTTCGGGCGGCAGAGCAAACAGCGTGGCCGCCTGGTCGATCACCTGCTGCTGCAAAGCTGCCGGTACACCATGACCGATGACGTAGAAAAAACCTTTGTCACGACAGGCCTGGCCGATTTGCTGACTGACCCGGGTGCGTTCGATCAGTGATGCCGAGCGCAGGCCCGAGATGTCGATAACTGGAAGCGTGGTGGCCTGCGAGGCCTCCAGAGGTGACGGTGCGAGTTGGGCGTGTGCCATGTGAGCGACTCCTACTTGAATGGGCCGGAGTGTTATCTGCTCAGGCAGAGCGCGGAAAGCATCGAATATCGCCAGGCCTGATGCCTTTTTGGCAGCGCTAGCCAAGAGCCCCGAACTGACTGGCCTCGTGCCGCTCGCGACGCAAAATCTCGTCGGTGAGAATTCTGGCGAAGGCATCCACGGCAGCCGGAATGTAGCGGCCGCTGCTCATGTACAAGCCCAGGTCGCAGAAAATACCGCCGCTGTCGGTGAGCGGAAGCATCTTCAGTTCACCGGCGGCCACCTGCGCCTCGATGCCGAACGCGGTTTGAAACGCCACGCCCCTGCCGCGCACTACCATCTGCTTGGCCAGTTCAAGCGATGCGGTTTCCAGGCGGGTCCTGCCGGAAAAATGGGCGGATTTGAGCAGTGGCGCGAGTCGTTGCCGCGTCGAGATTTCCGGCTTGCTGAGGATCAGGTCGTAGTCGGCGCAGGCGCCAAAACTGACCTGGCTTTTATCGGCCAACGGGTGATTGGGCGGCACGATCGCCGCCAGCCGGAAATGCCCCAGGGCCAATTGCTGGAGCTGCTCGTGTTTAGGCAACGCGAAAGCCAGACCCAGGTCCGCCGCCCCGGAGATGATCGCCTGCGGAATGCCTTGCGAGCCGGAAACGGTGACACCGACAGACACCCGTGGATAACGCGCGTGCATGTGTTCGAGCACGGTGGGTAACAGGTCCACAGCCAGGGTCTCGGCAACGATCAATTCGACATGCCCTGCCCGGATTCCTTCCATGGCTTCGAGTTCCGAGCGCAGCCGTTCTACGTCGTGGAGCACCACACCGATATGGCGTGCGAACAACTCGCCGGCGGGGGTGAGTTTCAGTCCGGAGCTCAGCCGGTCGAATAGCGGCGCACCGATGTCGTCCTCCAGTTTGAGGATCTGCCGATTGACCGCCGACGAAGCCACGTTCAGGCGCCGGGCCGCTTCGCGGATCGAGCCGCAGTGCTGAACCATGTCGAAGTAGCTGACCGACACCGAATGAAACCGTAACCGCCGAACCATGGTTTTACCTGACTTCCTCACTTCGAAATGTTGCCCAACGCGGATTCTTTTCGCGCCAGGAAAGTGCATCGAGCTGCCGCTGCGCACCATGCCAGAGCGAAAAACACGCCCGCCAACTGCTGAAAAAATTCGTCTAAAAACTGTCCAGGCAGTCAACTACGAGGCATTGCGAGCATTTTTCTGATCGCCTCTTCGCGTTGGCACAAGACGTGCTTTAGCGATGCCGAGACTGGTATACCAGATTGTATTTCTGAAAAGCCAGCAATGTGATCAACCGTAATGAGGATCGGCGATGTCCGCTCAATGGAAGCCCCTGATAGAACACAAAGGTTACCTCCGCCATTTCTGGCACCCGGTGTGTACCTTGAGCGAGTTCGAGAAAGCCAACGCATCCGGGCATGGCCCGATGTCGGTGAAGCTGCTGGGAGAGAACCTGGTGTTGGCCCGTCTGGACGGGCAGATGATGGCCGCCGATGACCGCTGCGTGCACCGCTCGGCGCGCCTGTCGCTGGGGAGCGTGTGCAAGCACCAGGGCAAAGACACCCTGCAGTGCCCCTACCACGGCTGGCGCTATAACGACGCCGGCGAATGCACGCTGGTGCCGGCCTGCCCCGACCGCCCTATTCCGCCGCGCGCAAAAATCGCCAAATACGACTGCGCCATTCGCTACGGCATCGTCTGGGTGCGCCTGGACAATTCGTTCGACTGCACCGAAATCCCTTACCTGGGCGATTGGGACAGCGAAGGCATGAAAGTCGTGGTGGCGGAGTCGTATGTGTGGGAAACCTCGGCCGAGCGCCGCTGGGAAAACTTCACCGACTTCTCCCATTTCGCCTTCGTTCACCCCGGCACTCTGTACGACCCCTTCTTCGCCAGTCACCCCACGGTAAACGTCGATCGCAGCCACGGTGAACTGCGCTTTCAGCTGGCGCCGCCCAAAGAGATGTACGAAACGCTGCCGGAAGAAGCGCCCATGGGCGACTTCACCTACCGCTGCTCGATGCCGTACTCGGTGAACCTGGAAATCAAACTGTGGAAGGACGATTCCAAATTCATCCTCTGGACCACCGCCAGCCCGGTGGACGACAGAACTTGCCGCAACTTCATGGTCATCGTGCGTACCGAAGACCAGCAGCCCGACCACGTGCACCTGGCTTTCCAGAAACGCGTGCTGGAAGAAGACCGCCCGGTGATCCAGTCCCAATGGCCTATCGAGCTCGATAGCGCCGAACTGTCGGTAGTCACCGACAAGATCTCCATCCAGTACCGCAAATGGCACCGCGAACTGTCGCAAGCGGCGCTGGTCGGCAAGGACGAATTCAAAGCGGCCCTCCTCAGCGAAGTGCTCGAGGAGCGTTAAGGCCTACACCCATGGGCCAAGCGCCCTTTCGAAGCTACGTTTTTGCAGGAGCAGTACATGAAAAAGATGTTCAAGTTGGGCTGTGCCGGGTTGGGTATCCAGGCGTCGTCGCGTGAGAACCCGGTGTCACTGACCGAGTTGCCGATTCTCGAGCAATTCAAACTGGTCAAGGAAGCCGAGGTCTGGGACTTCATCGATCGCATTCCCAACAACCGCCAGGAGCTGGACGAGTACATCAAGGGCAGCCAACTTTACGACCTGCCGGTGCTGTCGGGGAGCGGCCTGTACACCCTGGGCCTGGATGATCACCTGATCAAAGAGAACATCGACCTGACCGTCGAGGTCGGCGGCAAGTACCACAATTTCATGATCTGGGCTAAGCACAAGGACCGCCACTACGTGACCAACGAAGAGGTCGCCGAGTGTTACCTGGAGTCGTACGAGTACGCGGAAAAAGCCGGGGTGATCATCACCTTCGAAAACCATGTGGACATGTGGTCCGAAGACTATCGCCGGGTCTCGCAAGTAGCCGATCTGGTGGAAGCCCGCGGCGCGAAGTTCAACGTGGCCATTGACTACAGCCACTGCATTTTCAAGATTGAAAACGAAGTGGAGCACGCCGTCTCGCAGATGCGTGGCGACAACGATGCCATCGCCAAACTTGACCCGTTCAACGACGACAGTTACGCGGACGAATGGCTGAACCGCAACCTGGTGCACTGGGCCCAGATGCGCCCGGCCGCGCCTAACGGCCCGCTGAACTGGTGGGGCTTTGAAACCGGCCCTTGGGATGCCAAAGGTATCGACCGTCCAGGGCGCTCCATTCAGTACCCGTTCCGGCGTCCTGCCGAAGGCGAATGGCATACCGACATGTGGCATGCGCACAAGCTGGCGTGCACCAAGGAAGTCACCCGCAAAGTCATCGATGCCTACCTGCAAAACCCCGCTACCAACCTGTCGCTGATGACCATCGACAACATCAACCTAAACGCCTACGGCCTGGGCTGGATGTACAACATGTTTGCCGACAGCTGTGCCTACGCGCAGTTCGTCCGCGAGTTGTACGCCGAGCGCGCGGCTGTGCACGAGGCGCGCAGCGCCAAGTCGGCGGCTGAATTCGTTGCTCAGTACCGGGCGTAATACCTCCTCTGCGCTTGGCGTCGTCACGGCGCCGCCAAGCCTTGTACGGGCCACCGTTATGTTAAAAGAAAACAGCTTTGTCTACGACGACTGGCATCCGGTTGGTGCGCTGGCCGAGGCCGTCGTTGGCAAGCCATGCCATACCCGGATTCTGGGTCAGGCCATCTGCTACACCCGCACCCCCGACGGGCTGATCGCGCACCTTGCCGACAGTTCTCAGCCGCTGAAAACCTTGATCGTCTACGGCTTGCTCTGGGTGTCGTTGTCCGCGCAACCACGCCGAATTCTGGCCATTCCCGAGTTCGAAGAAACGGACCGCCGCGTCGTCAGCGCCGGCTCGATCCGCGTTGCCACCTCTGGGCTGCGGGTGGTGGAAAACTTCCTCGACATGGCTCACTTCCCGTTCGTGCACACCGATATTCTCGGCGCCGAACCGCTCACCGAAGTGGCCGCCTATGACGTCGAGATCGACGAACAGGCTGATGAGGTGCTGGCAGTCAATTGCCGCTTTCCGCAGCCCAAGGGTTCGGCGGCGGCCAGCGAACCGGTGGAGATGCAGTACGTGTACCGCATCGCCCGCCCCTTTATCGCCATCCTCTACAAGACTTGCGTCATCGACGCCAATCGCCTGGATGTGCTCGGCCTGTACGTGCAGCCCGTGGATGAGGAGAGCTGCATCGCCCACACGATCATGTGCTACCTCGACGACATCAACACCGACAAGCAGCTGCGCGACTTCCAGCAACGCATCTTTGGCCAGGACATCATGATTTTGCTCAATCAGGTGCCCAAGGGCCTGCCGCTGGATCCCCGGCACGAAACGCCCGTGCGCGCGGATGCACTGTCCAGTGCCTACCGCCGCTGGATCAAAGCACGCAACGTCACGTTCGGCACCGCTCGCTGAGCCGTATTAGCAGGTAATCAGATATGGGTTCGTTACATCAGGAATGGCATGTGATCGCCAGCTCCGAAGACCTTCCGTTTCGCCACGTGTACCAAACGCGCTTGCTCGGTCAGGAGCTGGCGGTCTGGCGTGACGACAACGGTGTTGTAAATGTGTGGGAAAACCGCTGCCCGCACCGCGGTGTACGCCTGAGCCTTGGGGTGAACATCGGCAACCAGCTGAAGTGCCAATACCATGGCTGGAAATATGAAAGCGGCTCGGGCCATTGTGCCTTTGTGCCCGCTCACCGCACGGCAAAACCCAGCGCCGCCTGTGTGCGCACCTTCCCCTGCGCCGAGGTGGACGGCCTGGTGTTCGCCCAGCTCGAAGCCCCGGTTGGCAACGCCAAACCCGGGAGACAGCGTCCGCTCGGTGCCGCGCTGTCCACCAATTTGCGCAGCCATCCAGTGGCAATGAACGCCAAGGCCGTCGTCGAGGCCATCCAGCAGGCCGCCCCCTCGTTCGCGCCGCTGCTGGGAGAACAGGCCGACCGCGTGCAAACGCTGGTAAGCGGCCTGAGCATTGACCTGAGCTGCGCCGGGCTGCTCGACAGCGTGCGGATTTTTGTCCAGCCGGAATCGGACTCCAAGGCCGTGGTGCATGCCCGCCTTTACGCCGCTGCTGCCCTGCCCCTGCAACGCAAAATCGTCTTTACCCAACTGCTCGACGAGCTGTTTGCCCGCGTACTGCAAAGCCCCACGCCAGCGCCGACCGCGCGGCTTATCGCCTCGGACGCGGTGCCTCTGAAGACTCCCAACCCACCCGCCGCCGATAAGCCGGGCGAGCCGTTCTCGTGCACCGTCATCGCGCGCCAAAACGAAACCCCGGACATCGCTTCGTTCTGGCTGAAACCGGATGACGGGCGGCTGTTGGCGCTGGAACCGGGTATGCACGTGAGCCTGACCACGCCCTCTGGCCACCTACGCCAGTACTCGATCGTCAACACGCCTGACGAGCAGGATGTACTGGTGATCGGCGTCAAACACGAGCCGCAATCACGCGGTGGCTCGCGCAGCATGCACGTGGATGTTCAGGTAGGCACCCAGGTGCAGCTGACGCTGCCACGCAATCAGTTCCAGCTGCAGCCGCCGGGCCGTCACGCCCTGCTGATCGCCGGTGGCATCGGGGTCACCCCGATTCTGGCCATGGGCCTGCATCTGCAACGCGCCAAGCGCCCGTACAGTTTTCATTACCTGGCGCGCAGTGAGGAACATGTGGCCTTTACCCAGCGGCTTGCCGCGCTCGGTAAACAAGCGACGATCTACCTGGGCCTCGATATCGAAGGCACGCAGCAGACATTGCGTGAATTGCTCCAGGACCGGGAACCGGCACGGCATGACGTCTATGTCTGCGGGCCGCAGCCGATGATTGATCTGGTCGTCGAGCTGGCACGCGAAGCTGGCTTTGCCAGCGAGCAGATTCACTTCGAGTACTTTGCGCTGGCCCCCAGCAGCAAGCCGCCGGCTGCCGAGTCGGGCAGTTACCAAGTGACCATCAAGTCCAGCGGCAAAGCCTTCACCGTCAGCCCCGGGCAGACCCTGCTGCAAGCCTGCCTCGATCACGGGGTAGCCATCGATTACTCCTGCGAGCAAGGGGTATGCGGCGCCTGCATGACCAAGGTGGTCAGCGGCGAACTGCAGCACGGCGATGTTTATCTTTCGGCCAAAGAAAAAGACAGCGGCACGTTGATCATGCCGTGTGTATCGGGTTGCCGCTCTGAAACGCTGATTCTGGATATCTAATGGGTGTCTGATGTTGAAACTTTACGATTACGAGTTATCCGGAAACTGCTTCAAGGTGCGTTTGCTGCTATCGATTCTGGGCGTGCAATACGAAACCGAAGTGGTCGAGTTCCACCCGGGGCGTGAACATAAGCGCCCTGCATTTCTGCGCATCAATCCTATGGGTCAATTACCAGTTTTGCAGAATGGCGAAAAGATCATTCGCGACTCCCAGGCCATTCTGGTTTATCTGGCATCAATATTTGATCCGAGTCGCAAATGGTATCCGCTGGATCAACCGGAGTTGTTGGGTGATATCCAGGTGTGGCTGGCATTTGCCGATAGTCTGACCGGATCACTTTCTGCCGCACGTTTACATGAGTTGTTCATGTATGACTTCGACGCCGACGCCTGTCGCGCGCGTGCTCAAACATTATTGGAGGTGATGGATAAACATCTGTGGATCAATCGCCAACAGGATTTCAAGTTTCTCTGTCCACTGGCGCACGCGACTATTGCCGATATTGCCTGCTTTCCCTATGTGGCCATGGCCGATGAAGCCGGGCTTTCGTTGCAGGATTATCCCTCGGTGCGTCTCTGGCTGGATGAAGTCAGACGTATTCCAGGCTTTACCGTAATGGCCGGCATATTCCCGGCCGGCAAACCCTGATTACTCTTATCGTCAGAACATCAAAAGACGTGGCTACTTGCCCCGCACTATAACCATAACAGCGGTTCTGACAGCACGTTGCCCTACCACTCTGCCTTGTTACACCACTTAGTAATCAACAGGAGTTTTGCAGATGGTCATATATACCCCGCCTTCAGTGGCCAAAAACATTCCGGTTATCGATCTGGCGGACAGCTTTTCCCACGATATCGAGAAGCGCAAGGCAGTAGCCTGGGAAATTCATAAGGCGGCACGGCAGACCGGTTTCTTTTATATTAAAAACCATGGCGTACCGGTAGAACTGCAGAAAGCGCAGTTTGATGTAGCCAAGGAATATTTCAAAACGCCGCTGCACGAAAAAATGTTGGTCAACTCGAAAAACTCCAGTTGCCTGCGAGGGTATGAACCGATTGCGGCGCAAATTCTCGATGAAGGTTCGCCGCCCGATCTGAAAGAAGGGTTTCTGCTGGGTCGCGAGTTGGACGACGCACATCCGCACGTTATTCGCAAAACACCCTATCACGGCCCGAACCAATGGCCAGCGGGCAACCCCCGTTTCCGCCAGCAGACCGAAGACTATATGCGCTACATGGAACTGCTCGGTCGCAAGATCGTCCGCTTGCTTGCCCTGTCGCTGCAGTTGCCCGAAGACTTTTTCGACCAGGGCCTCAAAGAGCCGATGATCATTACCCGCATGCTGCACTACCCCAGCCAGCCGGCCGATGCCCGTGAAAACCAGATTGGCGCCGGTGCCCATACCGACTGGGGCCTGATTACCTTGCTGCTGCAGGATGAAGTCGGCGGTCTCGAGGTGCGCAATGCCGACGGTGAGTGGCTGAAAGCGCCGTTTATCGAGAACACCTTTGTGGTGAACCTCGGCGATATGGTGCCGGTGCTCACCAATGGCCTCTATCACTCGACCATGCACCGCGTGTTCAACTCCAAAAAAGACACCCCGCGCTACTCGGTGCCAACTTTTTTCGACCTGGATTACTACTACGAAGCCTCGGTGGTGCCCACGCTGCGCAAGGCCGATGAGGTCTATCCGGCGCCCATCACTGTCGGCGGTCATATCGCGGCTATGTTCGACAAGACCTTCGGGGTCAAGAAAGCCACGGCATAACGCGCCGACAGCGGAAAAGGCCACTAGCGAGTGGCCTTTTTCATGCCTCGCTTTTGGCAAGGCTGAACCGGGCGGATAACCGCCCGGTGTTGTTTTAGAAATACACCTTCACAATCAGACTGGTCACATTCTGATCGGTGTCGAATGCGCGGGTGTCTTTGATCGCGTATTTGTTTGTCCAGTTGTTGTACTCGACCCCGGCGTAGAAGCGCTTGGGCTCATAACCAAAGTGCTTGCCCAGGTCATATTTGATCTGCGGGTTGAACAGCAGATTACTGTGATACGTGCCTTTATTATTGACCACCCAGTCCATATAACCATCGATCACCACGTCGGAGCGGCCGATCGGAATGGTATACGACCAGACCGGCGTGATTTGCCATTGCCCACTAGGTGCTACACCGCCGTCTGGTTTGCGGTAGTAGAAGTTAAGCTGGAAATAATCGAAACCCGGTAGATCGAGATCAAAGCCCGGGCCGAGCAAATAGTTAACCTGATCGTGCGTTCCATGCTTTTCGTTTTTATCCCATTCAAAACTCGACGCAATCAATACGTCCTTGACGGGACCGAACGACAGTTTGCTATCAAACACTTTGCCCAACGAAAGTCGCGGCGCCAATTCACTGTAAATGGAATGGTGTCCATCATTGTAAGTACCACCGCCTGGGTACCAATTGTTGTCCATAAATAAATACACATCGCCCCACGACCAGTCGCTGGCATGTTCGAAGGTAATGGTTTGTACGGTGCGTGCATCCACCTTGAACTCTTTGCCGTATTGATAAGTGAGACTTTCGCTGTGCCAATTCATATCGGCATGCGATACCGATGGCAAACACGAAAACCCCAAAAAGCTTGCTGCAAAAACAGTGGACTTATTGTTAACTTTCATCTTATCCCCCATATATAAAGCTGATCGAATAGTCAGCATTTACATATAGCAAGTAATGGGCCAATAAATGCACGAATTGCGCAGACTTTGCAGGAGTTTACAAGCTCTTGAAATGCATTTTTGCTGCTATTGGGGGCGGTTTTTGGTGTGGTGAAGTAATTTAGTGCGTGTTTTTTTGTATTATTAAATGCACTTACCAAGGTAACTATCAGCGCAAAAAAAAGCGACCTATAAGGTCGCTCTAGTGTATTACCTGCCCCCTGGTAGCTATCAAGACAGGTAGCGTTTCACTTAATTATCACCAAACAATCAGAGATATCAGTTGGAGTGTTGACCAATACCCTCGCCAGTCGCGGCGTCGTTCTGCGGTTTTCTCAAACCGATACCGTTGAAAAAGATATTCAAGGTGATCGCGACAATTGCCGTGAGCAGAATCGGGCTTTCCAGGATCGGCCCCAACGAGGAAGGCAACTTGCTGAAAAAGTGCGGCGAGACCACGGGCAACATGCCCACCGCCAGGCTTATGGCGACGATATAAAGATTGCCGACATTCTTGAAATCCACCCGGCCGAGCACCTTCATGCCACTGGCCGTAACCATGCCGAACATTACGATGCCGGCACCGCCCAGCACATAGGGCGGAATCGACGCCACGAAGTAGGCCACCTTGGGAAACAGACCCAGCACAATCAGAATCGCCCCGGCCAACGCGCACACCCAGGGGCTGCGCACGCCCGTGATGCTGACCAGACCGATATTTTGCGCATACGAGGTGTACGGGAAGGTATTGAAGATGCCACCCACCGCCGTGCCGAGGGCATCGGCACGAAAGCCACGAACCAGGGTGCGTTCATCCATGGGCTTGTCGACGATCTCGCCCAAGGCAATGAACATGCCTGTCGACTCGATAAAGGTCACCAGCATCACGATGCACATGGCCGCCATGGGCCACAAATGGAACGTCGGCATACCGAAATGGAACGGCAGGATCACACCGAACACCGTGGCGTCCTCGATGCCGTCCAGGCTGACCAAACCTGCGCCAGCCGACAGGGCAAAACCGAATATCAGGCCCAGCAACACCGAGATGTTGTTGAGGAAACCCTTGGTGAAACGAACGATCAGCAAGATGCACAGCAGTACCGCACAGGCGATTGCCAGGTACAGCGGGCGGCCGAATTCGGCGTTGCCAAAACCACCGGCGGACCATGCCGCGGCAACTGACATCAGCGACAGCCCCACCGCGACAATCTCGGTACCTGTGACCACCGGCGGAAAGAATCGCAGCAGCTTGCCCACTAGAGGTGCCATGGCCAGGCCGAACAAGCCGGCAGCGATGGTGGCCCCAAAAATAGCCGACAAACCAGCGCTGGGATCGGAGCCGATGGCGATCATTGGGCCGATGGCCGTGAAGGTCACGCCCATCATCACCGGCATGCGGATACCGACCGGCCCGATACCGATGGCCTGGATGATGGTCACGATCCCGCAGGCGAAAAGGTCGGCATTGATCAGAAAGGCGATGTCGGTCTTGGACAGACCCAGCGCCGCGCCAAGCACCAGGGGAATGGCCACTGCCCCGGCATACATCACCATCACATGCTGGCACGCCAGCAGAAGCATGCGCAGGTATTGCGCCTTGTTTGGAGCCGAGATTGTCTTCATAAAACCCTGCACTGGTGGCTGGGACGGAGCAGTCCGCGCTTCCTGCGAACGTCGGCGGGGTGCCCCCGCCTCGCGGCCTGATCCGTCATCACAAAGGTCGTTGGTCGAATCCTGAAATATGACCAGTTTTCATTACTGGAGTACCAATATTGAGCAACTGGTATACCAGAGCGATGACAAAAAGCATTCTCCATGCCAGATCGACAATTTGTCTTATTGGTCAGGTTACTCGCGGTGAATTTTCTGAAAAGGCGTGACCCACCACGGGGAATATGCCCCACATACGATCGCCAGACCGCTACCCATCCCCAAGATGATAAAGGCCTGTGGTAGGCTTCGCGGCTGCGAACGTCTATTGATAGCTGGTGCCATGCTCACCCAGAAAATTGTCTCTGCCATATCGGATGCGATCTACCACCGGCGCTTGCCGCCAGGCACAAAGCTAAATGAGCGGGATATTGCGGAGTTGTTCGATGTAAGCCGGACGGTGGTCCGGCAGGCGCTGATCCGGCTTTCGCAGGATCGCCTGGTGGAGGTGTCACCCAAACGCTCGTCATCCGTGGCCTGCCCGACCTTCGACGATGCGTACCAGCTCTACCAGATGCTCCTGGTACTGGAGAGCGGTGTGATTGACCAATTGACCAAGTCGATCACCCAGAACGAGCTGGAGATATTGCGTGCCCACACCCTCAAGGAGCAGGCCGCGTACCAAGCCCACGACCATGATCTGGGCGACAAACTGGGCCGTGAGTTTCACTCGCTGCTGATCTCGTTCCTGAAGAACGACATTCTCAACAACATCCACAACCAGCTGCGCCGGCAGGAAGCGCTGATCAACGCGCTATACCGCTCGGGCTTCGATTACTGCCAGCTGCGTGACGAGCACACCCGCCTGGTGGATTGCTTCGAGCGCCGCGACGCGGCGTCTGCCAAGAACCTGCTGGCCTCGCACTACAACCTGGTGATCAAGGGTTACAAGTTCAACACGACGGTGCCGCCGGATATCGACCTTAAAGCGGTGCTGGGTCTGTAACCCGACGCGGGAGAAGCCTTAACTGCCTCTCCCGCCCGCGCTGCCTACAGCTTGAACCCGCCCATCTGCCGCGCCAGGTCGTCGGCCAGGCCGCTCAAGGTGCGGCACTCCTGACGACAATCATTCACCTCCCCCGCGGTAGCACGCGCCAGATCGGAAATGCCTTGTACGTTGCGGTTGATCTCCTCGGTCACCGCCGACTGTTCCTCGGTAGCGGCCGCCACCTGATGGTTCATGTCGCTGATGCGGTTCACCTGCTCGGTGATCGCCTCAAGTGAACGTCCCGTGCGCTGGCTGGAGGCAACCCCTGTCCCGGTAGCCGCCTGCCCCTTGTGCATCGAAGCCACAGCGTTTTCCGCGCCCTGCTTAAGGCCGGCGATCATGCTCTGAATCTCGTCGGTGGACAGCTGCGTACGACGCGCCAATGTGCGTACTTCATCCGCCACCACTGCAAAGCCGCGGCCCATTTCGCCGGCCCGCGCCGCTTCAATCGCTGCGTTCAGGGCGAGCAGATTAGTCTGTTCGGAGACGCCACGGATCACTGCCAGCACTTGGTCGATGGAGGCCACTTGCCGGGCCAGCTCGCCCACCGCGCCCGAAGCCGTGCCGATATCGTCAGACATGCTTTCAATATGGGAAATGGAGCCGCGCACCACCTCTCGGGCCTGCAACGCCTCCTCCCGAGCGCCATGCGACGCAGAAGCCGCACTGCCGGCGTTGCGCGCAATCTCCTGCACCGTCAGCCCCATTTCATGAACTGCAGTGGCCACCATCTCAGTCATTTCCTGTTGGCGGTCGGCACGCGTGGCGGTGTTGTCCACCACCTTCGCCACTTGGCCAACCGTGGAGCGCAGCCGCTCGCTGGTATTCAGCACGTCCGCGATCATCTCGCGCTGGCTGAGCAAAAAGCGGTTGAAGCCACGGGCCAGATCCCCCAACTCATCAGCACGGCTGTCATCCAGGCGATGGGTAAGGTCACCGCCGCCGCTGCCAATTGCCACCAAGGCACGGGTAACCTGCTGGATAGGCTTGACCAGGCTCTGCGCCAACCAAACCACCAATGCCAGACACACCAGCGCCACACCCGCACCGATCAGGCTGGTCAACCACAGCGCCTGGTGCGCTTGCGCATAGATTTGTGCTTCCGGCACCTCAGCGACTAACGTCCAATTCAAATCGCGCAATGGCAAGCTGATCGCCAGATAGGGCTCGCCCTCGCGCTCGAAAGCCGCCGATGACAGCGCAGACTTGCCCAGTACGGCCCGTGCTGCCGGTGCGCCAATCTGCTCGGCGAGTTGGCGATCACCGTTCAAATCGGTTTGCGGATGGATCTGAATCAGGCCGTCGTTGCGCACCAGGTACACCTTGCCGCGCTCGCCGAAACTGAAGTTTTTGATCAGAGTTGAGAGCTCGTCCATGCGCAAACCGAGGCCGGCAACGCCCAGCAACTGACCAGCTTTTTCCACGCGCAGATCGATAAACAGCGTGAGGGCGCCGGTATTGCCGTCGGTACCAATTTCGACGACGCGGCGCTGCGCACTGTCGAGGAAACGGTAATACCAGGCGTCTTGGGCGTTAGCGCGGCTCAGCGTGCGCTCCAGCCCCTTTTCACTGTAATGGCGACTGGTTGCCGAAGAAATCACGAAAGCCGTGGCGGCCTTGTGCTGCTCCAACACTCCACTCAGGTAGCTGACAAAGCGTGGTAGATCGGCACCATTTTCGCTCTCCGCCAACCAGTCGCGCACCATTGTGTTGCTGGCAATATCGTCCGCTGCCGTCAGCGGTTGCATCAGAATTCGCTCGATTTTCGATAATTCCAAGCGTCCGCTTCTGGCCGATCGCTGTCGCTCAGCAATTCCAAGCAGCACTCATCTCACTACCATTAACTCATCCCACCTCGTCGTGTACCGCTGCGACATCATTTCGCGCCGCATTGCCCACTCAGGGGCGGCGGGGATGCGGCCGAGTCGTACTGTCCCCCTGCCCTCGCGGGCGTTGATACGGTCGATCACGGCCATCAGCCGATCAGCGCCCGGGCTAGGTGAGGCCGCGAATAGGTCGCCTGTAAATTCCCCGCGCTGGCGCAGGTCCATCAGCAACACCTCAGCTTTGCTGTAGGCGTAGCCGGGGCGGTAGATGGCATCCAAGCCGCGAATTGCCGCTGCGGCGAGCACACGAGTATCGTCGGTGGGGTACGGCAGTGGGCAGTTGATTGCGTTGGCGTAGCGCGGCTGGTCGGGGTTATGCATGCCGGTGCGGATGGCCACCTGCAGGGCACCGGCAAGGCTACCCTGCGCGCGCATCTTTTCTGCCGCCTTGGACACGTAGGCGGCAACCGCCTCGCGGATCGGCGGTAACTCGCGCACCCGAGCACCAAACATCTTGCTACTGCAGATTATCTGCCGCGGCGGCACGGCCTCCTCAAGCTGCAGGCACGAGATCCCGCGAAGTTCGCGGGCTGTTTTTTCCAGCACTACACTGAACTGCCGGCGAAGTGACACCGGGTCATACTGCGCCAGGTCCCAGGCCGTCTTGATGCCCAGCGGCTGCAGCCGGGCGGTTAGCCGGCGGCCGACGCCCCACACTTCGCTCACATCAGTCATCTGCAGCAGGCGATCGCGCCTGGATGGATCGCGCAGGTCAATTACCCCTTCCGATTTGCGCCAGGTCTTGGCCGCCCAGTTAGCCAGCTTGGCTAGCGTCTTAGTGGGTCCGATGCCAACGCCCACTGGTATGCCAGTCCACAGCAGTACCCGAGCCCTTGCCTCGCGCCCCAGCTCGACCAAGTCACTCTGCAGACCAGTCAGATCCGCGAATGCCTCGTCGATGCTGTACACCTCCAGCCGCGGGAACATCTCCTCAAGCGTGGTCATCACGCGCGCGCTCATCTGACCGTAGAGCTCGTAGTTACTTGAGAAGCAGACTACGCCCCACTCCCGCATCTGGTCTCGCCACTGGAAGTACGGTGCGCCCATAGGGATGCCTAAGCGCTTAGCCTCGCGGGTGCGAGCAATAACGCAGCCGTCGTTGTTGCTCAGCACCACGACTGGCACGGCGTCGAGCCAAGGTCGGTAGACGCGTTCACAGCTGGCGTAGAAACTGTTGCAGTCAATCAGCGCGAACATAGGCTGTGCAGGTTGTGTGTGGCCACGCCCCACACGTGCAGCGATTCGGTGACGGCCAACGCCTTGTAATCGGTGTTCTCAGGCTGCAGCCACACGCCCGCAGCGGAGATCTGCAGGCGCTTGACCGTCATCCCTCCGTCCACGTACGCGACAACTATGTTGCCTGACCGCGCCTCGAGGGCGCGGTTGACCACCAGCACATCCCCGTCATAGATCCCAGCGCCAATCATACTTGGCCCGCTCACTCGCACGAGATAGACGTTGGGTGCCCGCAAATCGACCAAGTCGTCGATCGATAGGGTGAGCTCCTCGTAGTCAGCGGCAGGTGATGGGAAACCCGCCGGCACCCGGCTGTCCACGTACTGAGAGAATATTTTTGCGGGGCTGAGGCGCCCCAGAATAGTGACCCGCATTGTTGTACTGCTCTGCGATTACTGTATATATATACAGATACCAAAGACGCGCCACGCGGGTCAATTTAACTGCGATGACCGGAGGGTTCATGTGCGGACGATTCAGCCAGTGCCGAACAGCGATCGAGTACCTCGAGGCGCTGCGCTACGACAAGCCCATCGATAGCGGCATCGACCCAGAGCCCATCGGCCGCTACAACGTACCGCCCCGCTCCAGAGTATTAGTGTTCTTCGAGACCGCTTCCGGCCTGCGCATGGCCAAGCTCCCGTGGGGTTACCAGCCCTGGTGGGCCAAGGGCAAACGCCCGCCGGCAATTAACGCTCGCGTGGAGACGGCCTCCACCAGCAAGTTCTTTCGGGATGTCTGGCGCACCGGCCGCATGTTGGTCGGCGCTGACGGCTGGTACGAGTGGGTGACGGACCCGGCCGATCCGAAAAAGAAGCAGCCTTACTACATACGATTGAGATCAGGCGAGCCGATGTGGTTCGCGGCGCTGGGGCAGTTCAGGCGAGAGGACAGGATGGAAGAGCAGGAAGGCGACGGGTTCGTGATCATCACGGCGGACAGCGACCAAGGGATGCTCGACATCCACGACCGGCGGCCAGTCGTGCTGCCTCCGGATCTAGCGCGGGAATGGATAGAGCCCGGCATATCGCCTGAGCGCGCCGAGGAAATCGTGAGTAATTTGGCGCTGCCGGTGCAAGCATTCGAATGGCACGCAGTGGACCGGGCGGTCGGGAATGTGAGGAACGAAGGTGCGCACTTGATCGAGCAAATCGACAACCCTTCTTTATAGGCACAGCGGGGGTTACATAGGCCGTTTTACTACCAAAGCCTTTAGGCGCTGGGCGCCTCCAGCCTAATCCGTACAATGTCGTTTCGTTTTACCCGAGTAGCCCCATGAAGCGCTTGATAGTGGCGAGCCTTGCCACGCTAGTCATCACCTCCCTCGCCCTCGCCGAACCACCGTCGACCTTCACCGCCGCAAAAGCGATCGCCAAGAACAAGGTGTTCTATGACCAGGCGTCTACCGGGCTCGGAGACCTTTACTGCGGCTGCGCATGGAAGTGGGTGGGCAAATCAGGCGGGCGAATCGACGCCGCCTCGTGCGGTTACGATACGCGGGCTCAGCAGACGCGCGCGGAGCGGATTGAATGGGAACACATCGTGCCAGCCTGGATCTTCGGCCACCAACGGCAGTGCTGGCAGAACGGTGGGAGGAAGCACTGCGTGGCGGACGACCCAGTCTTCAGGGCGATGGAGGCCGACCTTTTCAATCTTTACCCGTCCGTGGGTGAAGTGAACGGCGACCGCAGCAATTACCAGTATGGGTTGGTGGCTGGCGGCGCTGCCCTCTACGGCGCATGCACCACCAGAGTGGACTTCAAGGCACGCTCCGCCGAGCCGCGTGATGAGGTGAAGGGCCTGGTTGCCAGATCGACATTCTACATGTACGACCGCTATGGTTTAACGATGTCGCGCCAACAACAACAGCTGCTGATCGCCTGGGATCGCCAGCATCCGGTTTCGACGTGGGAACGGGAGTGGGACAGCCGCACGGCAAAAGTCATGGGGCACCACAATCCCTTCATTACTGGCGAGCGCGCTTGGACACTGGGGCACAAACCATTGCGAGAGGGGCTTGTTAGCCAACCTCCTACCAGGATCGCTGCACCCCCTTCCGCTAAAGTCGTGGCCCGTGACGTGATCATTGGTAACCGGAACAGCCGGGTGTATCACCTGCCGCAGGACTGCCCGAGCTACGCCAAGGTGGCGCCTAAGAACCAGGAGATTTTCACCAATGAGTCCGCAGCCATCGCCGCGGGCTACAGGAAGGCCGGGAACTGTCGCTAGTTCTTTTTGGATTCATTGGTAGACTCCGAACTCGATGCGCTCAAGATACTCCTCGAGTACCAGAAACCCTACCGGGTTATCAATAACGTCCAGCGGCACATCGCCGTCCAAATACCTGCAGGGCCGCCCTAGCCATTCTTCAGCCAGCTTCTGAGTGCCGAACACGTGGGTCGCGTATTCCAATACTTTCGCGTACTGAAAAGCTATGGCGCTCTGCTGCGAATTTAGGTGTGCTGGTTGCTTATTGCCCTGGCGCTGAATGCTTCTGATGGACTTACCAACAATGCGACTCATGATCTTCTTCGTTGAATACAGATCAGAAATCGCAAGCATGTCTTTCACGTCATTCAGGTCGAAGCCTTTGACCGTGAGCCTGTAGACCATGGCCGGGCTGAGCTGGTCAGTATTTTTTCGGAGAAGGTATTCCGTTGGCTTACGGGGGGCGGACGCTGGCCAGCGAGCGCAAGCGTGCGAGGAATCCATGGCGTGACCTCCAGTTGCTACATATGACATGATTTTAGAGCCAATTGGCGCACCATATGGCAGGTAGGTGCTTGGATCTGGTAGGTCGAGCGCATGGCCATGCGTCGTGCCCGCTCTTCTAGAAGCTGCAGGGCCGAGGCATCCCAAGGGCGGTAGCCCAGCAGCGCCAGTACGGTTTGCCGAATGAGCACCCGGGTGGGGCGGGACGGCAGACTTCGAACGCCAGCCTCGGTTTTACCGGGGAAGTACCGGGCCAACAGATAGCGCACGTCGTCGGCGACACCCTGGAGCTCGAAGACGAAGAACTGGCGCTTGGCTTTGAAGTAGCCCAGTTCAAGCGCGAGGAAAACGCCAGTGGACGTGGCGCGCGCCTCTATCGCCGCCCGTTCGGGCGGGCTCAGGTCGAAATAGGTGTGCCGGTCTTCATCGGTGAACTGTGGTAGACCGTAGAGCTCGTCGATTTCTTCGCAGGAGAGGATGGCAAGGCGGTGATTACGGACCGACGACATTCAAGCTTCCTTGTGTACGGCACGGTGGATGCGTGATCTCGCATGCGCATGGATGGATTGTGCCGTAGCGCGCACTCCGAGCGGAGCTTCGACCGATGTTGTAGCGGGGATCGTCGTGGGTACGCAATACCCTAGGGCTAGGGGTGATTAGCCTCACGCATGTGCATGGCCTAGCCTTCAGTCTGGACAGTCCCCAGAGGGCACTGGATCAAGGCCGCCGGATCAGAACACGACAGTGGCCATCCAGGCCAACCAAGAGCAACGGTGACGGCCGAACCCAGCAGCAACTAGGTTTGTAAGGTTAGCAGTTTCGTCAAAGTGCCAGCGTTCAGATCAAGGACGGGGTTGGCCACCAGGCCGCCAAAGAAGATGGCGGGATCGATGTAGCGCATCGCCGACTTGATGTCCTTCCACCCGACATAGCTCAATGGCCATCTGTTCGTAGCACCTGCCTTGCCAGAGACAAGGCAGGTGCAATGCCTCAGATGACTCGCTTGATTGCGATGTAATCGCCTTCAGTACGCAGGGTGACAGTCACAGGTTTGTTGGTGCGATTACGCCAGAACCAACCATGTTTGCCGTCGAATGCGGCTTCCAGCACGCCCTTCTCCTCCGGGGTCGCCCGGCCCTTGCCATAACCGTGATAGAAATCGCGCGGGGCGTTGTAGGGGTCGCCATGGGTATCGAAGTTGACCTGCCCACCATTCGCCGTCCAGTGGTAGCTGACCTTGGCGCCTTTCACCATTTCCAGCTTGACCTCGGCCCCTTGGTTGGGAGCCAGGGTGATGCTCATTTCATGCTGTTGGCCAGACGGTTCGGGAACAGGTTTCTGCGTCACGGCTGTTTCTGCCACTGGTGCAGGCGGGGACACTGACTCGACCTGAGCAGGCTGGGCGGCAACAGCAGTTGGCACAATGGCAACGCTTACAGGGTTGCCGGCCGCGGCATCTGCAGCCGCCTCTTCTGCCAGTTGCAGCTTGACCTCACCCATTTGGGTCAGGCCAAGCGCGCGCCCCATCCCTGTGGGATCGATCGCATACTCGGACGGCATGACCACGGTAACCAGCAGCACCATGGCTGCGATCAGCGCGATGATGGTGGAGCGCAGCAGTTGCCGGCTGCTGGGCAGTTCATTGAGGGTTGGAAGCTTGGTATTGAACATGGTGGGAATTCCTTACTGAGAAACGATCAGGCCGGTGAGCTGGTAACCCATCAACAGGAAACCGGCGCTCATCATGGCGACGTTGGCGGTGTAGGCATGGCGCCAGAAGCTGGCGGTGCGCCGCCAGTAGCCCATCAGGATGAGGATGGCGCCGAGGGCCAGCAGTTGGCCGATCTCGACGCCGACATTGAAGGCGATCAGGTTGGCGATCAGGCCGTCGGCGGAGATCTCGTACTCCTGGATCTTGGTTGCCAGGCCGAAACCGTGCAGCAGGCCGAAGATCAGGGTCGCCGCGCGGGTATCCGGCTGGTAGCCGAACCAGCGCTGGAAGGCGCCCAGGTTGTCGAGCGCCTTGTACACCACCGAAAACCCGATGATCGCGTCGATCACGTAGGAGCTGATGCTGATGTCGGCCAGCACCCCAAGTAGCAGCGTGACCGAATGGCCAACCGCGAACAGGGTGACGTAAAGCCCCACATCCTTCAGGCGGTAGAGGAAGAAGATCACGCCGAAGAGGAACAGCAGGTGGTCATAGCCGGTGATCATGTGCTTGGCGCCCATGTACACGAACGGCATCAACATGACCCCGGTGCTTTCCTGGATGAAACCCTTGTCGCCTTCGGCGACACCATGGGCCAGGGCATCGGCCATGCCCATTAACAACAGGGAGATGGCGAGCAACAGGAGAACGTGCGGCCGGCGCAGAGACACGCCGATACCGCGAGAGGATAGCGATTGCATAGGTCGATCCTGGATTTCTGTGGTCTTGGGCCGCAAAGCGGCTGTCGTCAGAGCACGAATCGGGCGCGAGGTGGCCGCTCGATCAGGTAGATCGGCCTGTCCGGCAGTTGATGCCGAGAAGATGAGAAGGACAGCTCACCCGGGGACAGCACCTGCAGGTCGAGCAATGTCCCGAGGTAGGGTGTTTCGTGGACATGATCCGCTGTCATCGGCGGATGCTGGTGATCGACGCAAAGTACGCAGGCTGTCGCAGGCCCGACGTCATGCGAGTGGCCATGGCTTGTCTCGCCATACCCCGTAGAACGATCTGGCGCCGCCCCGACAAGCAAGGCAAAGGTATGCCCAACCCAGGCCAGCAGCATGGCCAGGGTCAGTGCGTATATCACCTTGGTAGAAACGGCGCGGTTGAACATCATGCTCAGGTTCAGGCGTTTGATGGCTGTTTGACCATATCCCCCCCGGGGGGATAGGATGCGGCAGCGCTATCCTGCATGAGAGGTCTCCAATGGGCAAGCACGAACAGGGTCATACGCACCAAAGTCATGGTGACATCGTCAAAAGGTTGAAGCGGGCCGAGGGGCATTTGCGCAGTATCGTCACCATGATCGAGGACGGCCGCGCCTGCGTGGATATCGCCCAGCAGTTGCACGCGGTGGAGAAAGCGGTCTGCCAAGCCAAGCGCACCCTGATCCAGGATCACATCGATCACTGCCTGGAGCACACCGTCGTTGCCCTGACCAGCGGCGAGCGTGCTCCGCTGGATGAGTTCAAGCAGATCACCAAGTACCTATAAGGCCTACCATGTCGAGCTTCGCTGAACTGTTGCAGCAAGGCGCTTCGCACGCCTGGCTGTATTTCCCCAGCGCCATCCTGCTCGGGGCCTTGCATGGCCTGGAGCCGGGGCATTCCAAGACGATGATGGCGGCCTTCATCATCGCCATCCGTGGCACCGTAAAGCAGGCGGTACTGCTGGGCCTGGCGGCCACCGCTTCGCACACGGCTGTCGTCTGGATGGTGGCGATGGGGGGGATGTACCTTGGCCAGAACCTGGATGCGCAGACCACCGAACCCTACTTCCAGTTGGCATCGGCCGTCATCATCATTGCCATCGCGCTGTGGATGCTCTGGCGCACTTGGCGTGGCGAGCAGATGTGGCGTTTCGAGGAGGATTCTGGGCAGTCACACGAGCATCACCAGCATGATGAAACACACCGTATCGATACCGGCCATGGGCGTGTCGAGCTATCTATCTTCGAGGGCGGAGTTCCACCTCATTGGCGGCTAAGTGTATTTAGCGGCCGTGCCTGGCCAGCTAACGAGGTCTGCGTGCTCACGACCCGAGCCGACGGTCAGGTTCGGCAGTTTCGCTTCGTGGATCGAGGCGATTACCTGGAGTCGCTAGATGCGATCCCCGAGCCCCACCAGTTCACCGCACGCCTGAGCCTGGGGCATGCGGGGCATTCCCATGACTATGACCTGGACTTTCACGAGCATGGCCACAGCCACGACCATGCCGAGCTGGAGAAGCTGGAACTGTCCCTGGAGGGCTACCAGGACGCCCATGAGCGCGCTCATGCCAACGACATCCGCAGGCGCTTCAGCAACCGCAATGTCACCACGGGCCAGGTGATGTTGTTCGGCCTCACCGGCGGGCTGATCCCATGCCCGGCGGCCATCACCGTGTTGCTGCTGTGCCTGCAGGTGAAGGAGGTCGCACTGGGCGCCGTGCTGGTGTTGTGCTTCAGCATCGGCCTCGCCCTGACCCTGGTCGCAGTCGGCGTCGCAGCGGCCATCGGCACCCGCCAGGCATCTAATCGCTGGCCCTGGCTGGGCAAGCTCGCTCGCCGCGCGCCCTACCTCTCCAGTGCGCTGATCATTGCCGTGGGCATCTATGTCGGCCTGCATGGTTGGGCTGGCCTGACCGCCTAGGGAGTCGACGTGTGGGATCTGTCCGCCTATGCCGGCCTGTTCATCGCGGCCCTCGGCGCTGCCACCCTGCTTCCCATGCAATCGGAGGCGGTGCTAGTCGGCCTGCTGCTGACCGGCAATCACTCCGTTACCGCACTGTTGCTGATGGCCACGACCGGCAACGTGTTGGGCTCCGTGGTCAACTGGCTGCTCGGGCGCTCCATCGAGCATTACCGGAACAAGCGTTGGTTTCCGGTCAGTGACGACAAGCTGGATCGTGCGCAGCAGGCCTATCATCGTTACGGGCGCTGGTCGCTATTGCTGAGTTGGGTGCCGGTCATCGGTGATCCGCTGACCATGATCGCCGGCGTCATGCGTGAGCCGCTCTGGAGTTTCCTGCTGATCGTTCTGCTGGCCAAGGCCACTCGCTACTTGGTGTTGGCAGCCCTGACCGTGGGAGTGTCCTGGTGAAACGCGATGCCAACCTGGATCTGGTCAAATGGTTGGCCATGCTGACCATGGTGCTGGACCACCTGCGCTACCTCTGGCCGCAGGCGGCGGACTGGCTGTTCGTGATTGGCCGGCTGGCCTTTCCACTGTTCTGCCTGGGCATCGCGGCCAACGTCTTCCGCTCACGTCCGGGCCAGTTGTACACCGACGGCAACGCTCGCTACCTGGCCTGGCTCCTGGCCTTCTCCATCCTCTCCGAACTGCCGTACCGCCTGTTGTCCACCGAGAGCAGCACGCTGAACATCATGCCCACCCTGATGCTGGGGCTGCTGATCGCCTGGGGTGTGCATCACCGTGGCCGCGATGGCTTGCTCCTCGGGGTGATGACCTTAGCCGTGGTGATCGTGTTGCATGAACGTCTGATGTACGGCGTCTTTGGCGCACTGTTGCCTGCGGCCTTGCTACTGGCCATACAGCGCCCCGGTCCAGGGTGGCTATTGCCGGCAGCGCTCTGCGTCCTGGCCAACAGCCGTAATCGCTGGGCCGTAGGCTGGGAACTCCACGATTTGGGAGGCAGCATAACGGTGGAGTTCATGGCTCCTCTGCTGGGCCTATGGCTGTTGCGCATGAAGATCGACTGGAGGGTCTGGCCAGTCAGACGTTGGGGCTATCTCTTTTACCCCGGTCACATGGCCGTGCTGTCCCTGTTCCGCCCGGTGCTGTAGAACCCTGGCCGTTCGGACAAGGCCTCCTTGCTCATTGCAGGCCTTTTGCCATAACTTGATTGCGTGACCCCATGTCATGAACAAGAAGAAGCCGAAAAAGGAGCCCACATGAAGAAGCTTTCTGCCGCACTGATCGCCGCCATAATTGCCCTGACTTCCGTGTCTGCGCTCGCCCACAGCGGCGGTACCGACTCGAAAGGCTGCCACCGCAACCACAAGACTGGCGACTACCACTGCCACTGAGTGGTACATGAACCTGGCCGCCTCACATCTGTGGCGGCCAGTTGTGCGATTCGCCCTGGCAGTTCTTGCACCAGGCGTAAAGCGCGTCGTACATCACCAGGCCATGGCTGAGCATCTCGTGGTCATCGGCGAAGTGGTGCGACAGCCCCAAGGAAATGGCGTACAACCCGGCCGACTGCGGCGCCAGGTCGAGGCGGGAGGTATCGGCACCGCGCACTATCGCGGCCAACTGCTGAAGCGCCGGTTCGTCCAGCCGGTACTTCTTCAGGAACGCGTCGAAGCTGCACAGCTCCCCCACGTGAGATAGCTCGACGCCTGGAATGTCGTAGGGCGTGGCGTCCAGCTCCTGAGCCCGGCCCAGCACCTCGTTGCTGGGCACGTAGAGAAACTCCGCCTCGTGATCGATGAACCGGGCGATCAACCAGGGGCAGGCGATACGGTCGATCTTCGGTCGTTCCCGGGTTATCCACTTCATGTAGCACCTCCCGCCTGTTCGGCCAGGTTGTGGGTGGGCTGGCCGGCGTCACGACGGCCGCCTCTCAGTTCTGTAGCCAATACGCTGCCAGCCCAGCCAGCGCGCAGCCGAGCAAGACCTGGATAACGCTCCGCTTGTAGCGGAACAGGGCAATGGCCGCCGCCAGGGCGATCAATGCCGAAGGCCAGTCGAAGCGTCCGACGAAACCTTCCGGCCAGAGCACGTGGTAACCGAAGAACAGCGCCAGATTGAAGATCACCCCCACCACAGCAGCGGTGATGCCGGTCAGTGGCGCGGTGAACTTCAGCTCGTTGTGGGTGGACTCCACCAGCGGCCCGCCGGCGAGGATGAACAGGAACGACGGCAGGAAGGTGAACCAGGTGACCAGGGTGGCCGCCACAGCACCGGCGAGAAAGGCCTGCTCGGCACCGAACACCTGCTGCACATAGGCACCCACGAAGGCGACGAAGGCCACCACCATGATCAACGGACCCGGCGTGCTTTCCCCCAGGGCCAGGCCGTCGATCATCTGCGTCGGGGTCAGCCAGCCGTAATGGCCGATGGCCCCCTGGTAGACGTAGGGCAGCACCGCATAAGCGCCGCCGAAGGTGAGCAGTGCGGCTTTGGTAAAGAACCAGCTCATCTGGGTCAGGGTGCCGTCCCAGCCGAAGGCGACGGTCAACAGGCCCATGGGCAGTAGCCATAGCAGCGCACCGACCACCAGCAGCAATGCCAGGCGCGACCAGCGAAAGCGCGCATGCTCCGGCGTAGGCGTGTCATCGTCGATCAGCGCCGGGCCGTAAGACTTGTCGGCCGCCGCATGGCCGCCGCCGACACTGAACTTGGCCGGCGCGTAACGCCCACCCAGGTAACCGATCAGCGCCGCTCCCAGCACGATCAGCGGGAACGGTAGATTGAGGGCGAAGATGGCCACGAACGAGGCGCCGGCGATGGCCCACAGCCAGTTGTTCTTCAGTGCACGCGAGCCGATGCGATGGGCCGCCTGCAACACGATGGCAGTCACCGCCGGCTTGATGCCGTAGAAGATCCCTGCCACCAGCGGCACGTCGCCGAAGGCGATATAGACCCAGGACAGGACGATCAGGATCAGCAGCGACGGCAGCACGAACAGAACCCCGGCGATCACTCCGCCCCAGGTGCGGTGCAACAGCCAGCCGATGTAGGTGGCCAACTGCTGGGCCTCCGGCCCCGGCAGCAACATGCAGTAGTTCAGCGCGTGGAGGAAACGCCGCTCGGAAATCCAGCGCCGCCGCTCCACCAGCTCCTGGTGCATGATCGCGATCTGCCCGGCCGGCCCACCGAAGCTGATGAAACCGAGCTTGAGCCAGAACAGCAGGGCCAGCCAGAAACTGACGGATTCGCGGCGCGGCAGTGCTTGCTCATCGGGTTGCATAATCGTCTCACTCATCGTTCTGTCCTTCTTTGCCAAAGGCCACCAACAAGCCATCGAAGATGGCGCAGGCGGCATCCAGCAGTTGATCATCGTTTTCCAGGCTGGCCCGCAGGCCGGCGAGCACCCGTTCCACGCCAGCGGCCTCGGCTGCGGCCAGCAGATCCCCCTCATCCACAACGCTGAAAAAGTAGGTTTCGTACTGTTCGCCCTCTTCGTCCACGGGCTTGTCATAGTCAATGACGATATAGAACGTGTTGCCGCCGCTGGTCTGGACGGTAATGAACTGCTTGTTGGTGTGCTCGTCATAGAGCAGATCGCAGGTCACAAGGTTGCCCTCTTCGGAAAAGCCCTCGCCGGGCTCAATGGTGGGCTCCGGGGCGGGAGTTTCCTCTGTCATGGTGGAATCGCCGTAGTCCGCGCCCTCGCCGCCGTCCGCGTAAGCATACGCCGGGACGCTAAAACCGCATAAAAGAACGACGGCGCAAAGCGCCGCCGTCAAAGACTTCCATCGTTTCATATTCAATTTTCCTCCTTTTCCGCAGGCTCCGACTTCTGGACACTTTGTCCAGAGGTGCCGCCGTCCCGGAGCCGCTGGAGTACCAGGGGCAGCTCCTCCAGGGAAACGCTCATGCCCCGCACAATGTCCACGATCTCCTCGTTTTCCGCCTCCCGGTGCTTTTGTTCCAGCTCTTTCAGCCGGGCCTGCTGTTCGCTGATTTTGACCTTGACCTTATCAATCTCGGCCTGGATTTTTTGGCTCTTGCTTGCCGCCATAGAATACCTCCAATCATGGTAAACGCCCGTAGGCGTAAAAATGAGATTGCCAGTAGCTTGTGTTCAGGTTCGCGTAACTGATGGGATCACCACAATGGATCATCATATTGTCCCCAACATAAATCCCACAATGGGACACGCCCGCCGTGTCATAGGTGCCGACAAAGAACACCAGATCGCCGGGGCGAGGTGCGCTGGTGGGGGTGCAGATGTTATAGAGCCCCTGGGCTCCCAGGCGGCCTACATTCCAGCCGGAATGATTGATCACCCAGGACACAAAGCCGGAGCAGTCAAAGGACATGGCCGGAGAGCTGCCGCCCCACACATAGGGATAGCCCAGGTATTTCTCCGCCTCGCCCAAAATGGCCGCAAAGGTTTCATCGTCCAGATATTCCTTCGGCACGTCATAGTCAGCGGGCGGGTTTGTGATGTATTTTCCCACATAGGCTGACTCCGGGAACAGATCGGGCCTGTTCCCCAGGGTGGACATATAGAGGGAGTACCGGGCCATCTGTTCCTCGCCCATTATTTCCAGGGGCAGATGGGAAAGGTTTTTGTTTTCCAGCGTGACATAGCAGATGTAGTAATTGTAGGGCACCTCCACTGTGTAGGAACTGCCCTCGCTGTCCGTCCGGCTTTCTGTCCGATACCGAACCTCCACCACCACATCCTCGGTGAGAATGTACTGGCGGTCAAAAAGGTTTTCCAGCGTCCCCTGTACCTGATCCGCCGTCCATGCCCCCTCATGGAGCACCGACAGAATGGAGATCAGCACATAGGGATCGTGCTCGATTTCATCCAGGTCAAAATGGTACTCGTCATAGTCGTGGGTGCTTTCGTAGCTGTCCAGATAGTTTTGCAGCTCGGCCTCCATGCCGGAATAGGCAGCCTCCGCCGCCAGCATTTCCTCGTCCTGGGACGGGTAGGTGGTCGCTCCCACTGCGCCTGCCCCGGCGTTGCCAAGCGTCACCAGAGAGGACGAGCAGGACTGCATCATAAAGAGCAGGAGCACACAGGCCAGGGCCAGCAACACCCCCACGGGATGCCGCTTCACAAAGCCTGCGATTTTCGCCCCGGCCTTTTCCGTAGCGGCGGCGGTCTTTTTGGCGGCGCTTGCCGCTCCCGTCTTTGCCGCCTCCCGCGCCCGCTTTTGATACTGCTTTTTCAGGCGGTGCTTGCGCCACATCTGGGAAACAGAATTGCCGGACATTTCCGGGTGCTCCTGGGCGGCCATGCGGAAGTGATAGTCCGCCGTAGCCTTAACATACTTGGACTCGGCCCGCTGGACAGTCTTTGCCGGGTGCTGCCGGATTTTCTTTTGCACAAACCGCTTGCCATGCCGCAGGCCGGACTCGCCCACCAGCTCGGAGCGGTGGGCCCCCTCGGTGCCGACGTTCTCCTGCTCCACTTCAAAAATTTTCCCATGTACGAAGCCATGGACGGTGCCGCCAGCGGCCCGGCCTACCCGCCGCACCGGGCCGGGCTTTTTGGGCGGCTTCTGTTTTGCCAGCTTATCCTTTGCCTGTTCCAGCTTTTCCCCGCGCTTTTCCATGCGGAGCTTGCTGGCGGCGGTCTGTTCCTGCTGGCTTTTCTGGCGGAATTTCGACCTATGGACACTTTGTCCAGAAGTACCCCCGGCCTCCGGGCCTGCCGTTTTATTCGTTTCTTGCTTCATGCTTCAAGTCCTCCGGGCGGGTGGTGAGCAGGTTGTAGATCTCCCCCTTGGGAAACCGATCCACAAATGGGATGGTCACATCCCCATAAAACAGCAGCCCCTCGCCCGCGTTGGAATGGGTGATGTAGGAAAGCTGGTGCTCGGAAATACCAAGCTGCTTTGCCAGGATCGCCCGGTCACTTTGGGCCTGGGCCAGCAGGATCATAAAATCCGTGTTGTCCAGAATGGCCTCGATCTCCCGGCTGGCAAGCAGGTCTTTCACATTCTGCGTCAGGGCCGAGGGAACGCAGCCCTTTTTGCGGAGCATCTTCCAGACGGCCACAAAATAGCTGGCGGTCAGCGCGTCCCGCAAAAGGATATGGAACTCGTCAAAATAGCACCAGGTAGAAATGCCGTTGTGGAAGTTCACATTGACCGCCGAAGTTACAAAATCGTTGGTGATGTGCATGGCGATCTTCCGCAGGTTTTCCCCCAGCCCTTTCAACACGATACACACCACGCGGGCGGTCAAGTCCACGTTGGTGGGGTGGTTAAAGAGGTTGAGGGAGCCGGTGCAGTAGAGCTCCAGAGCGGTTGCCACACGGCGGGCCTCCGGCTCCGGCTGTTTCAAAAGCTCCTCGTACAAGTCCTGGAGCAAGGGTGTTTTGGCCGTTTCCAGCCCCAGGGCCATATCCCGGTAAATGAGCCGTACACAGCGGTCAATCACCGTCTTTTCAATGGGCTGCAATCCGTCCTTGCCGCCCACCACCAGCTCGCACAGGGACAACAAAAAATCCGCTTTCATGGAAAGCGGGCTTTCGTCATCGTCCAGGTCAAGCTGGATGTCCATGGGGTTAATGTGGCTGGGAGAGCCGGGGGCGATCTCGATCACCTGCCCGCCCAGCCTCCGCACCAGGGGCGCGTATTCGCCCATGGGATCGACAATCAGAATCCGATCCTTTGGGATGGTGAGGAACACATTTAAGAGCTCCCGTTTTGCGGCAAAGGATTTTCCCGAACCAGTCGAGCCCAGGTAGAGCCCGTTGGCTGATTTCAGCTTTTTGCGGTCAGCCATGATGACATTGTGGGAAAGGGCGTTCATGCCATAGTAGAGGGACGGCCCGGCCATGCGGAGCTCCCTGGTCATAAAGGGAATGAAAATCGCTGTGGAGCTGGTGGTCATGCCCCGCTGGATCTCCACCTCGTTATACCCCAGGGCCAGGGAGGAAACAAACCCCTGTTCCTGCTGCCAGTCCAGCCGTTTTAGGGCGCAGTTGTATTTCTGCGCGATGCCTCCCACGGTAAACACGTCGTTTTCCAGCCGCTGCCGGGTGGGGGCAAGGTTCACCACCGTAAAGGTCAGCAGGAACATCCGCTCGTTGCGGGATTGCAGGTCGGCCAGCAGTTCCGCCGCGTCCTTGCTGAATGTAATGAGGTCGGGCGGGAGGATGTCGGGATCGTACCCGGCCCGCACCGCCTTTCTTTGTTCCTCCACTTTCATTTTGCCGATGTCGGAGAGCTTGCCCTTGACGGTCTTAATGGCCTTTAACTGATCCACCGTCTGGACGTGCATAGTGACTGTCAGCTCCGCATCCAGCTCCAGGATTTCCGACAGCAGCTTATCCGAGAGCTCGGACGCTAAAATCTGCAAATAGGACGCCGCGCCCCAATACTGGCCCACCCGGAATGTCCGGGACTGCCTGAAGTCAAAGCTGTCCGGGGCGATATAGTCCTTTGTACCCATGCCCGTTTTGGTAATATCCTGCCAGGAGAAGCAGAACGCCTCCCGGCTGCCGGGGTGCATCTGCCCGTGGAGCAGGGCCAGACGTTCCCGCCCGTCCAGGGACTCCGATGGCACCCCAAGCCGTTTGAGGTTGCCTGTCACATCAGCTTCCACCCGTTCCAGCCGGGGCCGGGCCTCCCCAATCCCGTCGGCGGGGAGCCCAAAGGTGATATATTTGGAGCGTTCAATGCCATTGTTGCTTTTGGCAATCTGGTTTTTCAGCATCCCGGTAAATTCAGCCCGGACGCTGTTGAAGTCATCCTGGGCCGGGGGGATATTGACCTTGTACTTGCTCCGGGAACGAGATCGGCGGTTGATAAAGGAAAGCTGGAACGGCAGCGAGGTATCAAAGTAGTTGAGGAACGAGCTCCAGCCGCCGAAAATCGCCGTCTGATCCTCGGTGCTTGCCACCGAATAGTTGATGTCCTCATATTCCACTGTCTTTGTATAGAGCCCACCGGGGAGCTGGCACACTCCGTCCGGGTGCATCACCAGATAAGGGATCGTCTGCTGGGCGGACAGGGCCGCTTTCCGTTTAGTGGCCTTTCCGGGGCCGCGCTTTTGGTTTTTTGCTGTTTTCAATCGCATCCTCCTTTCCCGCAGCGCCCCGCTGGGTAAACGGGGCGTAAATATTCTGCGTCTGATAGGGCCTGATCCCAGGCCGCAGGAAACGGGCCCGGATGATGTTTCCCACCACCTTTTCCAGCGGGAGCCCGTCTTTTTCATACATCGCCAGCAGAAACGCCGGGAGCGCCACGGCCATCATCAGGAACATGGCCCCGGTATTGCCGATGGTGCTCCGGGCCAGCAGATAGGTGGGGATGCCCACCGCCGCCGCGATCCCGAAGCACACAAGCTGGCGTTTCGTCAGGTTAAAGGCCAGTTTGGTCTTGACCTTTGACAAATCGTTTGGAACATTTACATAGGGAATTTTGCTCACTTCCTTTCCGGCCCGGCCACCTCTGGACACTTTGTCCAGAAGTCCGGGGTATCTCAGCGCAGCACTTCCGCGATCCCCGCCATAATGTACTCCGCACAGGGTAAGGCGATAGCGTTGCCCAGGGCCTTATAGCGGCTGGCGGCGCTGATCTCGTTGCCGTCCGCACCGTATTTTGTCCAGCCCTCCGGCAAGCCCATCAGCCGCTCACACTCCAATTCTGTGGGAAAACGCACACAGCCGCCCGCCGGATCGTCCTCATACCAAAAGGCAAAGGGCGTTACTGTTCCAGCCAGCAGGGTGGGAAAAGGGTCAGTTGGTAATCCAAAGCTGTTTCGGAACGCGGTGTGCTGTCCGCCTTTTGCGGCTCCCCGCATACGGAATCCTTGAAAGGGTCGGACGATGGGTATTCGCCCCCCTGCTTCAAGAAAAGGGCCTCGATCTCCGCCGGGGGCGGGCACCCGGCACGCTCCGCCAGACGGAGGAAGTGGGTGCATTGGCCGGGGCTTAAACAGTATTTCGGGAGCACGCCGCCCTCTAAAATCTGCCACGAGAAAGACGCGCTGCCGCCGGGCCAGCCGGGGCCTTGCCCAGTATTGGGCATCCAGGAGCCGCCATGCGAGATCGGGGCATCCCCCTCGCACCATTCCGGCATTTGCCCATCTTCCCGAAGCAGGCATTGGAATTTCGGCGTCTGTGAAAGCGGATAGCACGGCTCTAAAGTCCATCCGGTCATTTGAAGAAAACGCTCCCATGACGTTTTCCCAAATAGTGATAACTGGATATAGATCATTGGTGGCCTTTCTCATTTCTTGAATGATACGGATGGCGTGGAAGAACAGGCCGGATTTGGCCCCATCCAGCCCCTCCCGCCTGCCAATCTGTGAAAGATTTTGACAAGGGGAGCCAAAGGTCAGCACATGGACGGGCGGGACGGCCCCGCCGTCCAGTTTGGTGATGTCCCCCAGGTGGGCCATGTCCGGGAAATGCCGCCGGGTGATGGAGATAGGGGCGGCCTCGATCTCGCTGGCCCACAGGGGACGGATACCGCACCGTGACGCTGCCAGGGGAAACACGCCGATCCCATCGAACAGGCTCCCCAGGGTAAGCGCACTCACAGGCCCACCTCTGGACACTTTGTCCAGAAGTCCGGGACGGTGCTTTCCACCTCGTTGCCCCACACATCCCAGCCGGGCGGCGTCTGCCTTGCAAACAGCTCCACTCTGGGCAGGTCGCCCATCAGGGCCACGATCTTTTCACGGGCCTCCTCCGGTTTGCGACTGTGTTCCTGTATGGGGGAAATGATAAACTGATGGACATTTGCCGCCTGCCGTTTCGGGTGTCCCCGTGTTGCCAGCAGGCACACCTCCGCGTTCCCCCTTGTCCAGAAGCCCAGGCCATAAAACCAACTGTCGGCCTTTCGGTTTTTCTTGAGCCACACAAACGCCACGCTTTTGTAGGTAAATCCCCACGCTTCAATCAGCCGCAGGGCCTCCGGGAGCTGGGGAAAGGTAGCCCACAAAAAAAGCGCGCTGTCCGGGGCCGCAAGATCGGCCACAGGCAACGCGCATAGCTCGTTGATCCCCATGGTGGGATAATGGTTTTCCGCCGCTCCCTGTACCTTTTTTGCGGAATACCGCCAGGGCGGGTCGGCGTAAATGATAGAATACTTCTCGATGGTTACACTCCTTTCTCCCCGGCCTCCACCGCCGCCCGCGCCAGACGGATGCGCTCCGTAGCGGCGGCATAGTAGGCCGGGACGGTTTCAAAACAAATAAAGCGGCGGCCTGTGGTGAGGGCGGCCACCGCCGTTGTAGCAGAGCCCGCGCAGATGTCCGCCACCAGCTCGCCGGGCCGGGTATAGGTCTTGATGAAATACTCGCACAGCTCTACCGGCTTTTGCGTGGGGTGGACGGTGCGTTGGACGGCTGGAAAGGCAAGCACGTTTCCGGGATAGCGCAGGCCGTCCTCCGAGCCGCTGCCGGAACGGGTAAATTTCCCGTAGTTGGTGCTGTTCCCACGGTTGCCCGCAATTTTCTTGTAGGGCTTGCCCTGCTCAAACTGCGGATTGTAAAGCGGAAGTTTCTGATAGAACACCAGAATATTCTCCGTCTTTTTTAGCGGAGCCCGCCTTGCGTTGAGAAATCCGGTGCAGCGGCTTTTGTACCATACCCACTCATAGCGGAGCATGGACAGGTTGGATGCCCCCAGCACCTTGTCATAGGGACATTGGGCAAAGAACAGCACCGCGCCCTCCGGCTTGACCGCCCATTTTACCGCCTCCCACAGTTCAGGGAGCGGCAGGGGCACATCCCAAAAGTTCCGGGTGGTGCCATAGGGCGGATCGGTCAAGAGCATATCCACGGAATGACGGGGCAGGGAGTGCAGGCCCTCAATGCCGTCTTGCAGGAACAGCCCCTCCGGGGACTTCTGGACACTTTGTCCAGAGGTTGCCTTATCGGTCATCCCTGGCCTCCTTGCCCTTTGCCGGGGTGGGCCGGGCGGCGTTTTCACGGGCGGCCTGCGCCCGTCCCTCAGCTAACTGCTGGGCAATCGTCTTTGCGTCATCCCTGCCGCCCAGTAATTCACGCTTTTGTAAAACGTCCTCCGTTTCTGCCATAAAACAGTACACATCCGCCTCGGTAAATTCCTCCGGGGCTTTTCCATTCCACAGGGCCGTTCCATCCGGCCCATATCTTCTCGGCATATAACACCCCTTTCTCAATGTGCGTTAAAGATACTGCGGGCAATCGAGCCCGTTTTGAACAACATAAAGCAGAGCAGGACAGTATATCCCACAATGCCCCAAATCGCGCCGATGGGGTCGCCGCCTGTGGCAATCCCCTGGATCAGCACCGCGTAAATGGCAACGCATACCAGAATGAGCATCCCTTGAAAGCCCACAGCGAACAGGGAACGAAGATAGTTCTGGCCCATTTGCCCCACCTCCCGGTTGGAGATCGTTGCCATGGGGATGGGAGCCAAACTGGTCAGGATATAAATTTCCAACATTCTGCCATACACCAAAACAAAAATGACAATGCCCAGCGCCCACATGGTAACGCCAATGATAGAAGATTGGAGCCACAGGCCCAAAAGCGGCCCTAAATCCATCCCCTCCAGGGTGGTTTCCAGTTCCGCCAACATATCCGGCGTGATGTCCGTAGAGCCCTGGATGAGCCCGCCCGCCTGGGCGATCACGGACTGCGACACGTCGAACACCGCCATTACAATATTAAAAGTGTTGGACAGAATAAGGATGGCACAAGCCGTTTTGAACATCCATTTGTAGATATTCGCCACATCAAACTCGTGCATATTGTTTTTTTCCAAAAGCATCTGTATGAGCTCATAGGTGGCAACAAAGGTCAGCACCAGACCGGCAATCGGTAAGATCACCGTTTCGGAAAGCTGGCGTATAAGGGAGAAAACCCCGGCGTTCCACGCCGCCGGGGTAGTCCCCACTTGTACCGCGATCTCCCCGACCTGGGCGTTGACGTAATCGGTGAGCCCCTCAAGGTTCCCCATGATTCCGCCAATCAGCAGCTCTTTGAGCCAGTCTGTAAGCCAGTCGGTGAGAAAATCCATAGGCCGCTACCTTAAAACAGGCCGGACAGCAGGGGGATCAGGGTGGTGCCCAGCAGGATGATGCCGCCGCCAGCCATGAGCTGCTTCATGCCCTGGCTTTTTGCTTATGTGTGATAAAGAAGTAATAGAAGTGTAAAAAATTTTGCCGTTCCT
>OGQD01000275.1_pt1 | contig 41747 bp, 38 predicted proteins | sample 1553091 | NCBI WGS metagenome assembly OGQD01 (sample SAMEA2580290, study PRJEB22360) | human gut metagenome | biome: human gut; feature: human-associated habitat; material: faeces | place: Denmark | collected 2008/2010
TTTTAATTTGCGTTACGAATACACAAAGTTACAATTTTGAATCATCAATATCAACATAAAAATAATTATTCTATGTAGACAATTTTTATTTAAATTTATAATCAACTTAAAACTAAACAATTATGAGAAATTTATTTTTTACAGCTTGTACCTTTTTTCTACTTTTCTCTTGTGATAAAGGCAAAACTGTGGCAAAAACAGACTCAGATAAAACAGATTCTTTAACCAATGAAGAATGGAAACCAGTAGATTCTGCAACTGCAACAAAAGCCTGGATAGAATATGCAACTCCGGGAGAAATGCACAAAATGTTAGCAAAATCTGACGGAAATTGGTCTGGAGAAAATACCATGTGGATGGAAAACGGCGGAAAACCAATGATAAGCCAATCTGAAGTTACTAACAAAATGGTTTTCGATGGTCGTTATCAGGTAAGCAATCACAAAGGAAACTTCATGGGAATGCCATTTGAAGGAATGAGCATTCTGGCTTATGACAATTCTAAAAAGAAATTTGTAAGTACGTGGATCGACAATATGGGAACAGGAATTATGAATATGGAAGGCGATTGGAATCCGTCAACAAAATCTATTGAATTTAAAGGAAAAATGACAGATCCATCAAGACCCGGAAAAGACTGTGAGGTAAGAGAAGTTTTCACTTTCGTAGATGATAATACCCAAAAAATGGAAATGTACGGACCGGATTCTAAAACAGGAAAAGAATTTAAAACAATGGAAATCAAGTTCACGAAAAAATAAAAATATTAATCTTATAAAAAATCCGCAGAAAAATTTCTGCGGATTTACTTTTATCTTTTGCCTTTTTACTTGGCTCTTTCACTAATCATTCAGCTTCAGAACAGCCATAAACGCCGATTGCGGTACTTCTACCCTTCCAATCTGCTTCATTTTCTTTTTACCTTCTTTCTGCTTTTCCAAAAGTTTACGCTTTCTGGAAATATCACCTCCGTAACATTTTGCGGTAACGTCTTTTCTTAACGCTTTAATGGTTTCTCTTGCAATAACTTTCGTTCCTAAAGCCGCCTGAACGGCAATATCAAACTGCTGTCTCGGGATCAGTTCACGAAGTTTTTCACACATTTTCTTACCAATGTAATAGGCGTTCGAATCGTGAATCAATGAAGATAAAGCATCCACCATATCTCCGTTGATCAGGATGTCCATTTTTACAAGCTTTGAAGCTCTGAAACCAATCGGATGATAATCAAATGAAGCATACCCTTTAGAAATAGATTTCAGCCTGTCGTAGAAGTCGAAAACAACCTCTGCCAAAGGCATATTGAAGATCAACTCTACTCTGTCCGAAGTCAGGTAACTCTGGTTAACGATTTCTCCTCTTTTTTCGATACAAAGCGTCATTACCGAACCCACAAAATCTGATTTTGTAATGATAGAAGCTTTGATGTAAGGTTCTTCTACTCTGTCCATCGTGGTAGGATCCATCATTTCTGACGGGTTATTGATCATAATCGGAACTTCAGGTTCTTTTTTAGTATATCCGAAATAAGATACGTTGGGAACCGTAGTAATCACGTTCATGTTGAACTCTCTGTCCAGTCTTTCCTGAACGATTTCCATGTGAAGCATTCCTAAGAATCCGCAACGGAAACCGAAACCAAGCGCCGCAGAACTTTCAGGTTCGAAAACCAGAGAAGCATCATTCAGTCTTAATTTTTCAAGAGAGAATCTTAATTCTTCAAAATCCTCAGAATCAATCGGATAAATTCCGGCGAAAACCATTGGTTTCACTTCCTCAAAACCTTCAATCGGTCCTGCTGCAGGTTTTTCAAAAGAAGTGATTGTATCTCCTACTTTTACTTCTCTAGCATCTTTAATTCCGGAAACCAGATATCCTACATCTCCACATTCTACCGATTTCTTAGGAACCTGCTTCAATTTAAGTGTTCCCACCTCATCGGCTCCGTATTCTTTCCCGGTTGCGAAGAATTTAATTTTTTCGTTTTTAGAAATACTTCCGTTTACCACTTTAAAATAAGCCTCAATTCCTCTGAACGGGTTATAAACCGAGTCGAAAATCAAAGCCTGCAGCGGCGCATCCGGATCACCTACCGGAGCCGGAATTCTTTCTACAATCTGCTCAAGCAAATGGTGAACTCCTTCCCCTGTTTTTCCGGAAACTCTTAAAACATCTTCATAGTCGCAACCGATCAGGTTCATAATTTCGTCGGTTACTTCTTCAGGATTTGCGGAAGGAAGATCAATTTTATTCAGAATAGGAATAATGGTTAAATCGTTTTCCAATGCTAAATATAAATTACTGATGGTCTGTGCCTGAATACTCTGTGCCGCATCTACAATAAGAAGCGCTCCTTCGCAGGCAGCAATGGAACGGGAAACTTCGTAAGAAAAATCTACGTGTCCCGGTGTATCAATAAGGTTTAAAATATATTTTTCTCCTTTATATTCATAATCCATCTGGATGGCGTGGGATTTTATGGTAATTCCACGTTCTTTCTCCAAATCCATATCATCCAGTGTCTGAGACTGCAATTCTCTCTGAGTCACCGTATTGGTATATTCCAAAAGACGATCCGCCAAAGTACTTTTACCGTGGTCGATGTGGGCGATTATGCAAAAATTTCGTATGTTTTTCATTTAAGAATCTTGTAATTTGCAAAGATAACAAAATGCAGGATAATTCCTTAGTGTAAATTTTGAAGAACAAAAATTTAATTTTAAGCCTTTTTAATTTCCAAAATTCACGAAATGCGGAATGTCTGTTGTAAAGCCGTTCATTGGCAAAAGGTTGTTCCGGTTGCTGTTGAAATCGAACAATGAATTATTGTCAAAAGGAACTTTTGGATAATAGGTGAAGGAAATCTGGATGCGGTTGAAGACCAGAAAAGGATTATTAATGAGAACACCGATTCCTATTTTTGTATTGACGTTTGTTTTTAATAATTTTTCATCGGGCATTGCCAACCAGCCTGCTGCCGCAGTTAAATAAGGACTGAAATGAAAGTTTTTCCAGGTTTTATTAACGAAAAGCTGAAGCTGATATCGCAGAACGAGTTTTTTTGTCCCGATATAATCTGCGCTGTACACCGGAAACTCATCGCCTGCGGAGAGATTGATGCGGTCTCTGTAAGAATAGTTCTGCTGCGGATTTCCCAAGGCTAATGTGGGCGAAAAAAAGTGCCTTGCACTGGCAAACTTCCAATCCATAAGATTCGTGAAATACGTCCCATCTAACCGGAAAGACTCCCTGTTTTGCCTGTCTTCGTTGAAGAATCTTCCGAATTGCGCTTTCACACTGAAATATCCGATGTCGGTAAAATCTCCATATGCAGCGGAAATTCCGGCATACGGAATGATTCTATTGTTTCTCGACAAACCTCCCGCAGTAAGGCTCACCGAAGTTCCATACGCAATATCTTCGGGAAGATCGTACTGAAAAATATTCTTCTGAACAGAGAATTTTCGCTGTATGAATCCTACAGATGCCAGAAAACTGCTGTAAGAGGTAAAATAATCATATTTGTCTATTGCAGGATTGTCTTTGTACTGATAATTCTGAAATCTTCCGATCAAAGCAATATTGCTGGAAACTTTTTCTGAAGTTTTTGAGGCAATGGGAATTTGGTAACCTCCCCATAAATCCTGACTGTACACTTTAATCTGAGCTTCAGGAAAAATGGTTTCGGATTCGATCGGCAGCAAAACCCGGCGCATAAAATATTCAAAATTAAATCCTCCCGCCCATTTCGTTAAAGGAGAGAAAAAATCGCGCGTTGCACTGAGGCTGATTCTTTCATTTCTGGCAAAATCTCTTTCTCCCAAAATCTGTGCATTGATGTAGGAACCCCATAAATTGTATGCGGTGTAACTTCCGAGTAAATAATTCTGTTTTTCTTTGGAATCGTTACGGTACAGAAAACTTAAATCATGTCCCAGACCGAGAAAATTTTCTTCGGTAACGCCTAATCCGATTTTACTTCCGGAATAGCTTGCTCTGGGTTTCAGACTCCATGAATCCAGCACTTTTACGATTACATCGATAGAATCTTTGGTGGAAGTACTGTCGGAAATACTGATGTTTACCCTGTTGATAAAAGGCATGGTTCTCAGCAGACGTTCAGACTCGTAGATTTTCTGGGCATTGTATTCCTCTCCTTTTTGGAAAAGTAAATAATTGTTAACCGTGGAAATTCTTGTATTGGAGTGAAGATGATTGGTAAACCAATCGTACCATTTGGATTTCTCTTTCTTATCTTTAGAACCGTATCCGAAAGGATCTATGGTTTCGATTGTAATATCTCTGATGTATTTTCCGTCGTGCGTTTCCTGCACCACTTTTTCGGTGGTTGTTTTTACGGAAATGGAATCTGCTTCTCTACGAAATATAAAACGGTGAAGGAATTTGGTAAATTTTCTCTTATCTGAAAATTTTTCAATTTTATAATAGATCGAATCCTTTTTTTCCTGTGCGTGAAAAAAGAAGAAACAATTAAAAATAAGAGCTAAAATTACGATCGACTTGTTCATTTACCATCTGAAATTCGGTAAATTTTGTAGTATCAATTTACAAGCCATTAAAGTGCTGAATATTTTTTTTGCTGAGTAAAGAATCTTTTTAATTCGCAGAAAGTTTAAAAGAGAGACGCGCTGTCTCTCTTTTTTATGGTAATTCATCAAAAATATCATTAAAATCGTACTCGCCTGTCATCGGATCGATATAAATTTCCTGAGGATTATGACTCAGTTTATTAGGATTAAAAAGTAATGCATCTGCAATTCCGCCGGCCAATCCAAACATGATTCCTAATCTAATATCATATTGAGGCGGAAATAAACTTGAAGGTTTTGCGACAATGTAAAATCCTTTTTCGTTTTTTAACAGCTCCTGAAATCCTGAATAGGTATTTTTATACGCTTTTCCGTTTTCTACATAGATAAACATTTTACGGGAAGGAATTTTCATTTTCTTTCCATTTTCGGTTTTTACAGCCCTGTCTAATGTTCCATTTTCCCATCGCTCCAAAGTGTAGCCTTCTTCTGGAGTCTGCCTGAAAAACGAATTGTAATCCAGATAAATTCCTTCTTTCAGGGTTTCATTTTTAAAGGCAGAATAATTATTTACATAGTTTTGATAATTGGAAATATCATCCAAGGTAAGATCATATTTTGAAGGTTTGGATTTATATGTCTTTTCAAGATACAAAGAAAAAAGATGATGCATATTTCTTACCATTGCATCAGCGACATCTCTGTGGCTGAACTTGAAAGTGGTGTCTTTTTTATACAGAAAATGATACTTCCCCTCTTCTTTCAAAAAACTTTGCAGGGAAAACTTCATGGTTCCGATGTTTTTCCTTTCGTACGTTTCTTTTACAGATAATTTAAGATCATTGATAACCAAAACCAGATCCTGCTTCCCTCCCTTCAGATTGCTTTTACGGTACCATTCGGAAAAATCGTCTTCCGGACTGTTCTGAAACGAAACTTCTTTCATTTCTTTGCTGTCTCCGAAAGGCAGAACTCCGATGGTTTTATCTTTTCTGTTATCAATAACAATTAATGTGTTGTAATCTCCTTCTCCATTATTGGGAATACTGCCTTTTAGTTTTATGATTTCTTTATTCTGTGCAAAAGAAACAATCAACAGACAAGTCATGATAACCTGCAAAAACTTCTTCATCATTAAAATTTTAAATTAAAATTACTTCGTAAAAATATATTCTCCCGTAAGCGGATCGATGTAAATATTAGACAAATTTTCAGGTTTATCTCTTGCGGCTTTTCCGGAATCGAGTGCTGCACCGATCATTCCGCCGACAATTCCGCCCATCATCACACCAATCATGACACCGTTATTAACATTCTGAGGCGGAAACAGCTCAAGTCTTGAAGAAACTACATAATATCCTTTATCGTCTTTCTGCATTTCTAAGAAGCCAACAGGCGTAAGTCGGTATGCTTTTCCGTCTTCCACATATCCAAAAACATACTCGGCGGATAAAAGAAGATCTTCCCTGTTTTTAATCCCGATAACTTTTCCTTTTTTATTTTTATCTACATAATATCCTTCTTCCGGCTTTTGAAGAGAAAAAGATCTGAAATCTTTATACACTCCGTTTGTAAGTTCAGGGACTGTAAGATATTTGATATTTTTGCCTACGATTTCCTCATAATTATGAAGATCAGACTCAGCAATTGGAGTACTCAAAGCGATGTGCGAGTAAGAATCTTTAATTAAAGTGGAAAAAATAGTTTCTATGGCTACAGATATTACTCTTGGGATGTTGGGCGTTAATTTTGAATTGAAATCTACCGTACTGTTGTACCGGTTAATGAAATAATATTTGCCGTTCCTGTTGATAAAACTGCTGATTTTAACCTTTGCTTTTGCCAAGCCTGTGTTTTTAAAATCGTCAATCCTGATTTCTTCCAACAACAAAACAATATCGTTATTATTTCCTTTGGTCTTATTATCGTTTGCAAACCAGTCTTCAACATATTTTTTAAGATCCTCATTTTCAAACTTCAACTGAACATTTTCTTTTTTGTAGGTTACAGTTCCCAAATCTTTTTCAGTTCTGTTATCAATCAGGGTTAAAGACTTTACCCGTGAGAATTTATCTTTAATACTTTGGTTAAGCTTTATATATTCAGTTTTCTGCGCTGTTAAAAAACACGAAAACATCAAAAACAGAATTATCTTCTTCATCGTTAAAAATTTTCGCAAAAATATAGTTTTAATTTAAAATTAAACGACCCTCACAAATAAATTGCAAGGGTCGTCCAACATTAAAAAAATAAACTATTATGGGTTTTGTCTTGAAGCGTTATTACTGCCATTATTTCCGTGAGGTTTTCTTTCGTTCATTTTATCTCTCATCATTCCCTCAGACTGGAAAAGCTTCAAAACTTTTTGGCATGGTATTACTTTCTGCATTTTGTCTGCATATTTCTTTCTGTTATCGAGCAGCTTCTGCCCTACTTCAAAACTCTGCTGAAGCTTGGCTTTTGCCTCCTCATCCGATAAGTTTTCAGGGTTAAAATCAGAATTAAACTGACTTTTTATCTGCTTCTGGCTTTCCAGATATTCATTATAAATATCGGTAAACTCTTCCTTATCACTGGGGTCAATATCCAGATTATCCATCACCATATTATTCCTGAACTTCATCAGAAGATTCTTTCTTTCCTCAGGAGAAAGATTATTGATGATCTCCTTTCTTTGTTTAGGATCCATCTTCTTCCAGTCATAATCTGTCCTTTGGGCATTCAGACCAAAACTATAGATAATAAAAAGCGTAAATAATATCTTTTTCATTTTCTTTTAATTATATAAGTCCAAATAAACGTCCTGTGTAGAATTGCTTGCCAGTTCCGAAATTTCGGAATTTGAGAAGGAATCCAGGTACTCGTTCATTTGAGCCTCATTTTGTTTCGAAACAGATGGTGAAGATTTTGGTCTTGCTTCATCTGCTGCCTTAGCCGGTTTTTCTTCTTTCGCTAAAGACTTATTGTTGTCCTGACTGCTACCTGTTTGATTGTTATTCTCAACAGAAGTTAAATCAGATTTTAAGGTTTCATAAGCAATCTGGCTTTCCGTTTTAGGCTTCTGATTGTTTGCTGTAACCTGTTGCTGTACCTGATCTGCAGAATCTCCGTTGTTGAAAACAAAAGTCGCTCCAAAAATCAAGGCAAGTGATGCCGCCGCTGCATAAGCCCAGTTAAGTTTGAAAACCGGTGCTTTTTTTACAGGCAGAACACGCTTTACAACATTATCCTGAACGGTTTCAAATAATTTTTCAGGAACGGCGTAAATATTCTTACGTTCTAATTGCTCCAGATCAAAATCATTCATTCCGCTCAATACCTTTCCCTGAATATTTTCAAACAAATTTTCGGGGACTTTGTATATATTTTTGCGTTCTAATTTTTCCAGATCAAAATCTTTCATGCTGTTGTTTCTCAAAAATTATCTTTCGTAATTCTCTTTGATGTATTCTTCAATCTTTTGTTTGGCATAATGATAATTTGTTTTTAATGTTCCTACGGACATATCTACAATTTTAGATATCTCTTCGTAAGGCAAATCATCATAATACCGCATCATAAATACCAGTTTCTGCTTTTCCGGCAGACTTTGTATGGCATTCTGCAGCAAAATCTGTATTTCTTCTGCATCTCCGTCTGTATTGTCTGCAATAAGATTCTGCATATGATATTCGGGATCTTCATCGGTCTTCTGCATTTTCTTCAGTTTATTAATCTGCTGCAGCGCCTCATTGGTGGCGATTCTGTACAGCCATGTGTACAACTGGCTGTCATTTTTAAACTGATGAAAATTCTGATAAGCTTTAATAAAAGTCTCCTGCAAAGTGTCCTGCGCAAGATCTCCGTCCACAATAATTCTTCTTATGTGCCAATACAATCTACTCTGATAAGCATCCATCAGTGCACGAACTCCTTTTTCCTGAGTTCGCGGATCTTGCATCAACGAAATAATTTCCGTGTCTTTAATCTTCATAGGATGCTTTCATTGTTTTGGATTACAAAAATAACTGAAAGTTAAATTACTCCTTCAATTTTTAGTCCAAATATCAAAACTAAAAATAAGAATTATTTTAAACCTGTCGATCATCTTCTTTTTAAAGGATAACCTTATATTCTTTGAATTGCATTATCACAGTACATTTATTATTGAAAAATTGATCCGTATATTAAAAAGCAACTGTAAAATATTTATTTTTAAATCCTGTTTCAGAAAATTTAAAATGAATTAATTCTGATTATAAGAACTAAGTTTCCTCTTCCAAATCATTGCAAAAACTTATATTTGTTTTATGCAAATTGTAATTATCGGTTCAGGAAATGTAGCCTATCATCTGGCAAAAGCATTCGTTCAGAATAATATTCCTTTGGCTCAGATTTTTGGAAGGAATGAAGAGGAATTAAAAAAAATCTCCGAAGAATTAGAAATCACTTATTCAACTAAAAATTTAGTCGATTCGGATTTATACATCATTGCCGTAAGTGATAACTCCGTTGAAGAGGTTTCAGAAATGATTCCCATAAAAGACTGTCTTGTTGTTCATACTTCCGGATCGTTACCCAAAGAAAGCTTAAAAGGAGATTATCGGAAGGCAAGTTTTTATCCTTTGCAGACTTTTTCAAAATCGAAGGAACTGGATTATTCTAAAATTCCCTTTTTTATCGAAACAGAAAACGAGCAGGATAAAAAAACACTTTTTGAAATTGCTTCGAAGATTTCAGAAAACGTGATGGAAAGTACCCATGAAAAAAGAAAATACATCCATCTTACCGCAGTTTTTGCCTGCAATTTTGTAAATCATCTGTTTGCAAGGGCTAAAGAAATTTCAGATTCGCAGGAAATTCCTTTTGGTTATTTTTTACCATTGATTGATGAAACTGTACAAAAAATTTACGAAATTGAGCCCCGATCTGCCCAGACCGGTCCCGCAGTAAGGAACGACAAAAGAATACTGGAGCTGCACAAACAATTACTGCATGGAGAAAGTCTGGAAATTTATAAGACAATGAATCACTCAATTCAGAAAATGTATGAGTTATAAAGAGAAATTAAAAAATATTAAAGCGTTTGTATTCGACGTAGATGGCGTTTTTACAGACGGAAGCGTGTATCTGATGCCCGGTGGAAATATGTGCAGGGTAATGAATGTTCTGGACGGATACGCCGTAGTTAAAGCATTAAAAAACAATTATTTAATCGGAGTTATCACCGGAGGAAATGATGAAATGGTAAAACACAGAATCAATTATCTGGGTATTGAAGATTATTATGCAAAATCCCACAATAAGATGGCAGATTTTGAGGATTTCAGAAGAAAAAATCATTTGAAGTACGATGAAATTTTAACAATGGGGGATGATCTTCCGGATCTTCAGATCATGAAAAGTTCTGCCATTTCTGCGTGTCCGGAAAATGCAGTTCCCGAAATAAAAGCCATTTCCGATTATATTTCGCCCGTCAAAGGCGGAAGCGGAGCTGTAAGAGACGTCATCGAGCAGGTGATGAAAGTTCAGGGAAACTGGTTTGACGACGATGATACACAATCTACTTAATTTACTGTAAATGAAATTATTACTAGCCTCACAATCTCCGAGAAGAAAAGAACTTTTAACCAGTTTAGGGTTTGAATTTGAAGTCGTAAAGATTGATTGTGAAGAAATTGTTCCAGAACACATCAAAGTAGGGGAGTCTGCCGCTTATTTATCTGAATTAAAAGCAGATGCATTCCGAAGTCTTGAAAAAGATGAAGTATTGTTAACCGCAGATACCGTTGTAGCCATTGATGATCAGTTTCTGGGAAAACCATCAGATGAAAAGGAAGCTGAACAGATGCTTCAGCTTCTTTCCGGAAAGACTCATCAGGTTTACACCGGAATTACCATAAAAACCTCAGATAAAACGATTACACAGACCGATGTTGCCGATGTGGAGTTTGATGAAATCACAGATGATGAAACAGAATATTATATCAAAAATTACATACCTTTCGACAAAGCCGGAAGCTACGGTATTCAGGAATGGCTCGGAATGGCAAAAATCAAAAAAATAACAGGAAGCTATTATACGATCATGGGACTTCCTACTCATTTGGTTTACAAAATTTTGAAAGAAATATAACGAGTTTCCCCATAAAATTTTATTATTTTTACAAAATCATCAATCCTACTGATAATAAAAAGTAGATTAGCGAGTTATATTTAATAATGAAAAAGAATATTTTATTCCTTCTGATACTCTGTATCGTTGCTTCATGCGCCACAAAGGTTAAAAAGCCTGAACAGCGGTCTAAGTTTATGAAAGGATTTACCACATATTACAACACGTTATTTAATGCAAAAGATGCTTTAAATAATGAGTTTGAGACCCGCGACAAGGGGCATAAAGACAATTTTTATGCGCCTTATATTCCGATTCTTACGTATGAAGATCAGCCTTTGGGAAGTGATCTGGGACAGTCTGCTGCATTTGCAGAAAACTCCATGAAAATGGGAGAGATCAACCGTCCTCAGCAAAATACCGATTCCCGTGGCGGCCGTCCTCCCGGAATGCCTTCAGGAATGCCCGGAAATCCGATGTCGGGTGCAACAGGAATGGCTACAGGAGACTCCGGTCAGCCGGAACAGAAAGGGGCTACCACACTGGAAATTGCAGAAGCAAAGGCTTTAAAAGCGATCAACAAATATTCTGTGATCCGACATGGTGAAGAGCAGAACAAACAGATTTTCGATGCGTACATGATTCTTGCACAGGCGAGAATTTACAGAGGAAAATCTTTGGAAGCACTTGATGCACTGAATTATGTTTTTACGCACATGAAGGATGATAAAAGACTTCCTCTGGCAAGAATTTATCAGGGTTTAGCGTATGATCAGATCAAAAATTATCATAAAGCTCATGAAACTTTTGCCAAACTGAAAGGTGACAAAATTTCCAAGCAATATGAAAAATTACTGAGTATTTACTATGCAGAATCTCTTTTGGATGCAGGAAAAAAAGAAGAAGCCATAAAAGAACTGGATAATGCTTTTGAACTGAACAGCAACAGAAAGCTGAAAAGCCGAATCGCTTATCTGAGAGGGCAGGTTCTGGAAGGTCTTAACCAGAATGAAAAAGCCCGCGAAAGCTTTATGGCTGCTTACAAATACGCCAATGATTTTGAATTTGAGGTAAAATCCCAGATCGAAATTGCCAAAACATTCAACGGAAACGGAGATTACAGCGGAGCTAGAAAATACCTTGAAGACATCAGTAAAAAAGGAACTTACGGCTCCCGAAAGAACGAATTTTATTATGCTTTGGGACTGATGGCGAACAAAGCCGGAAAGAAGGAGGAAGCTCAGGAATTTTTCAGAAAATCTCTGAAGGAAAAAGTGTCTGACGGACAAATTCGCGGTCTTGCGTACTATGAGATCGGAAAAGGATATCTGGATAAAAATGATTACATCGGAGCCGGAGCGTATTATGATTCTGCTTTGGCGGTAATGACTTACGAACCTTCTAAAGTCCTTTTGGCAGATCAGTCTACGTACATCAAAAAGATTTCAAGAAACTATTATCTGATCAAAAAGAATGACAGTATTCTGAATCTGGCAAAAATGGCTCCGGATCAGAAAACAGATTTCTTCAATAAATATATCGCTAAAATTAAAGCCAAAGAGGAAAGGGAAGAACTGGAAAGAAAACGGGCAGAAAGATCCAAAGGTTTTGATACGGGAGATTACAGTTCAACGTCCATATTTGCCAACAGCTCAAATTCTTTCGAAGATTTCGGGGTGGCAACCAAAGGTTTCTATTTCAACAATACAGGGACGGTTTCCAAAGGAACCCAAACCTTTAAGCAAACCTGGGGAGACAGAGCTTTGGTAGACAACTGGCGTTTTTCCAAGAAAATGGCAACAATCGAAGATCTTAAAAATGATGCTTTAGGAACCACTGCCGCGCCAAATCCGAGACGTTTTGAACCGGCTTTCTACATAGAGCAGATTCCGACAGATGTTGCAAAACTGGATCAGCTTAAAAAAGACAGAGATACCGCTTCTTTAGGTTTGGGAGTTATGTATCAGAATTATTTTACCAATACGCCTTTAGCTACAAAAACTCTGTATGATCTGGTGGATGTAAAACCTGAAGAAAAAGTGATGTTACAGGCTTTGTATGAGATTTTCGCCATGAATTATGAGAAAAATCCACAGGCTGCCGAAAGAGCAAAACAAATCCTTTTAAAAGATTATCCGTACACATCGTATGCAGAATTTGCAAGAAATCCTAAAAGCAGTTCTTTCGTAAAATCTTCCGCAGATGTGGAAAACCAATACAAACAGGCATTTGCCCTGTATGAATCTGAGAAGTTCGGGGAAAGTAAAGATCTCATTGAAAAAGCGATCCAGCAAAATCCGAAGGATGCTCTGGTTCCGAAATTATACTTGCTGAATGCATTTAACTCAGGAAAAGCTAGCGGAAAAGAGGTGATGATTCTTCAACTGGAACAGATTGCCCTGAATTACGGTAAAACACCTGAAGGCGAAAAAGCCAAGGAAATGCTTAATTATCTGAAAAGTGACCTGAGCTTTCAGGCTACCGATAATAAGGGAAATACGGTGCCTCAAAATCCGGGAGATATGGTAAACAATGTTCCGCAACAACCGACACAGCAGAATAACGGAATTGGCAGTTCTCCACAAATGCAGGGAAATAATATGATGAATAATCCTCAGCAGAGCCAGCCGATGAACAACAGCGGAAACAAGCCGCCCAAAAAACAAAATAACAATCAGCAGCCTCCTGTGAATACAGTTCCGGCAAAACCACAATAAAAATAAAAGCGAAGAATTACTCTTCGCTTTTATTTTTTTTCTTTACTCCATGAAAATCTTTGAGATAGAAAGGCTCAAAATAAGCAATGTCCTCAAATTCTTTCTGCTCTATTTTTTCAAGTGCTTTTTTTACTAAATATTTTGCAGAGGGATAGATATTTTCATCAAATACGGCATTCGGAAGCTGTAAAATCTCTTTTGCTTTCTTGGCTCCATCTCCTGCAAAAAGGATTTTTTTATCTTTAAATTCTTCAAAAGAAGTTTCGTCTAAAATTTTAGCCTCGGTTGCAGAAATTTCTTTGCCTGTTTTTCCGTCATAAACCGCCGTATAAACCTCCATCCGTCTCGCATCGATCATTGGTGCTATCAAATCGTAGTTTTGGTCTAAAAAAGGCTCTATGATGCTTTCCATAGAATTTACCGCAATCAATGGAATTTTCAGCCCGTAGCAGAAACCTTTTGCAGAAGCTGCCCCAATTCTCAATCCGGTATACGAACCGGGACCTTTCCCCAGACAAACGGCTTCAATTTCCTTCATGGAAATTCCGGCTCCTTCCAAGGCCCATTCTACAAAAGTATGCAGACTTTCAGACTGTTTGTAGTTTTCAGAAACTTCTTCCGTTACACACAACAGTTTTTCATTATCGGAAATGGCAACAGAACAGTTTTTTGACGAGGTTTCGAGATATAGAATTTTCATTTTTTAAATTTAAAATCAACAACAAAATGCAAATCGATTGTTTCCCTGCAAATTTATGGCTTTATTTCCACACTTTGCCTGCTCCAGAGTTTCCAGACCGATTTCTCTCTTTTCCAAATTTCCAGCAATACAAGAATCATTTCGAATTTCTGGCTTTTGTAGGTTCCTGAAACTTTTATTTTTCTTCTCAGTGAGCAGATATTTCTATCTTTTTTAAGCTCTGAAATTTCAATCTGTTCAATCTTATCATAAATGACTTTTTTAGAGCTGAAATCTCTCTTAAAATCCGAATAGTTCTGAATCCATCCATTGGAATGCCCGAAAGAAACATCATCTTCAAACAAATCTAAAACTCCGGAATCGTTATTCTGTATCAGAGAATCAAGTTTTCTAGTCTGAGAAAGCAGTTGTTTTTCGTCTTTAGAATACTTCTGGGCATATCCGAAAATACAACAGAAACACAGTAAGAAGGGTAAAAGTTTCATAGTTCAAAACTCGGGTTAAGACTTTCTGTGAATGGTTCTCGGTTCTGCCTGAGCAGAAGGGTAGATCGTCATATCCGAAATACAGACGTGTTTCGGAGCATTGATGCAGTAAGCGATGGAATCTGCAATATCTTCTGCTTTCAGAGGTTCATAACCGGCGTAAACCGTTGCAGCTCTTTCGCTGTCTCCTTTAAATCTTACCATCGAAAAATCTGTTTCTACTGCTCCCGGCTGAATATTCGTTACTTTAATTCCGAATTCCGTAAGTTCGATACGCATTCCTTCGGAAATAACATCCACTGCTTTTTTTGTAGCACAATAGACCACACCGTTTGCGTACGTCTGTCTCGCTGCAACGGAACTGATGTTGACGATATGTCCTGAATTTCGTTCTTTCATTCCGGGAATAATCATTTTAGAAACGTACAGAAGTCCTTTCACATTTCCGTCGATCATAGAATCCCAATCATCCGTTTTTCCGGCAGACAAAGGATCTAATCCATGAGCATTTCCGGCGTTGTTAATTAAAACATCAATATTTTTCCATTCCGAAGGAAGAGAACCGATTGCCGTTTCCACTTCTTCCAGATTTCTGACATCGAATTTTAAACTAAATATTTCGGTATATTGTGAAAGTTCGTTGTTTACATTTTCCAGAACTTCAGACCTTCTTCCGCAGATAATTATTCTGTTTCCCTGTTTTGCAAGAAGTTCGGCAGTAGATTTTCCGATTCCGGATGTTGCTCCGGTGATTAATATTGTTTTCATTTTTACATTTTATTTTTGAATTGTAATATGGTCTTTTAATCTTTTCATCAGAAGTGTATAGATCCAAAATTCAAACCACGGAATACACATTAAAAGCAACCAGATGAATAAAATCCCTTTTAAAATGGTCTTAAACTGCGATTTTAAAATCATTAAGAACAGATTCTGAATTTTCTGAACAATGGATTTTTCAATATTTTCAGGATTCAGTACCACAAGTTTTTCGGAGATGGTGTCAAACTCACGATAGGAAAGTTCATTCGTAATGCCTCCATTGGGAACGGAATCCAAAATTCCGTATATAATGAATGAATAGATTTTATCTCCATACCGATTCACAAACATGGAAGCCATCCAGTTTTTTGGAAGGTCTATTATCTCATTTTTAACGTGGTATGCTTTCGCAATATCAATGACTTTAACCTTTGCATTGTTATTTTTCTGACTGAGATCTTTAACAGCTTTTCTGAGATCTTCAATAAAAACATTTTTAGACCTGTTGTCTTTAAAGATATAGTATGTACTGGAATTATACACCTGCTCGGAAATGGAATAACTGTCTTTCTTTAATGCAAAATACACTCCACAAAATAATCCAATTTTTAAAGAAAAAACGATGTTGACAACAAAAATAGCAGGAATATAAAGTTTAACAAACCAGTTGTAGTATTTCTGGCTGCGCGATAAAGCTTTGTATTTTTTTAGGATGATGACAAGAAAGGAACTAATCAGCAAACCTAAAACAAGGAAAAGGAAGCAGAAAAGAACAATTTTTAATGGATAATTCTTTAAAACGTATCCTACAGCGTAGTATATTGTTTCCCAATGTATATTCTGCATAATCAGTTGGCGTCAAATGCTTCAAAAGCATCGGTGATATGTTCGATCACCAGATTTTTATTTTCGTCGGGAAGAATGGAAATGATATCAAATCGTACTTCCTGATTTTTATTGTATTCTTCCATGAAATAATTGGCAGCCGAAACAATCAACTTAATCTTTCGTTTTTTTACAGCTTCCTGTGGAAGATTAAACACATCAGTAGAACGTGCCTTTACTTCAACGACCACAATTAAACTATCTTTTTCGGCAACTAAATCAAGTTCTGCTTTCTGATAACGAAAGTTTCTTACCAGAATTTTGTAGCCGTTTTTCTGTAAATATTCAGCGGCCAATTCTTCTGCTTTTTTACCAAAATCGTTATGATCTGCCATTAAATCGATAGATTATTCTTTATACAAAAAATCACTGTTGAAAAACTAACAATCAATATAATTATCCAAAAAATTATTCCATACAAAGTCAGATGATATTCCTCCTTCTTATTCCAAATCTCCCTTAAGCTTAATTTTTCCCCTTTCATTAAAGATTTAAAGAAAACAATGTACATTCCTAAAGTTCGGAGAAATAAAAGATTTATATTAAAACCCAATCTTAGCCTTATTCTTTACCTCCAATCTCACATTTCCACCAATAATCAACGGTCTGTTGTCTTTGATGTGTCCATTCGGAAAACCGAAAACTGTTGAGAAATCATACTTTGAAATTCTGTCGGCAATTAACTTGTAGGCAAATTCATCAAAGCTTTCTTCGTATTGTTTGTTCTCTTTTTCGTCACCCATATTGGTCATTCCGCCGATAATCAACCCTGAAATTTTATTAAAAACTCCGGCTAATTCAAGACTCATGATCATTCTGTCGAGAGCATAAAAATTCTCGCCAATATCTTCAATGAAAAGAATTTTATCTTTAAAATCAAAGGAAGATTTCGTTCCTAAAAGCGCATAAATCAAGGCTAAATTTCCACCGACCAACTGTCCTTCAACGTTTCCTTTTTTATTGAACTGATGAGAGGAGAGGCTATATTTAAGGGATTTTCCTTTTAAAACATCAAAAATAAGATCGTAGCTTTCTTCGGTAACGCCAAAGCTCGACGTTTTTACAGTCTGTCCGTGAATCGATGCAAAACCTTTTTTCAGCAGATAACTCTGGATTACGGTATTGTCTGAATACCCAATGTACCATTTCGGATTTTTGGCAAAGTTTTTAAGATTAAGATGCTGAATGAGATGCTGACAACCGTAACCGCCTCTTGAAGCCCAGACTGCGGAAATTTCGCTGTCATTGAGCGCCCAGTTCATGTCTTTTAATCTTTCCTGCTCCGTTCCTGCGTAATTGTATCCGTTCGCATATTTCGTGTAAAGATGTTCTCCCAAAACGGGTTCGAAACCTTTACTTTTAATCATTTCGATTCCCTTTTCAAGCTGGGAAGATTCTACGGCTCCCGCAGGAGAAATAATGGCTATTTTATCGCCTTTTTTCAGGGATTTTGGAAAGATTGTTTTATTCATTTGTCTTTTTGTATTTTACTTCGGTTTTCTCTGCTTCTTCCAGTCTTTTATCGAACTGATTGAATTTTTTAAAGCTCTGCAAGAAAATAAAGAAACTGAATATGATGAGAATTCCGCCAACAATTCTTCTGATTCTGTTGGCTAATTTTTGGGTAAGTCTGTCGTGAAACTGCTTCGCAAGGAATATTTTTACCAGATCGATAAAGAGATACGTTCCGATGACGATTCCGATGTATAAAATGAAATTACTGGTATCCGGATACTGATTTCTCACCGAAATAACGGTGACAAGCCAAAAAAGGATGACTCCGACATTCAGAAGATTAAAGAAAAAACCGTTGACGAATGTTTTAAAGTAATTCTGATTGATGAATTTTTCTTCTCCGGGAATATGCATCTTGGTTTTGGTAACCATCATCACAATTCCGTACACAAAGATCAGAATGGCGGTAATTCTGTAAAATCCGGGATGTTTATCGATGAGCGTTACAATATCTGCACTCGCATAATACGCTGCCAAAATGCACAGAAGATCTGCAGAAATAACGCCTAAATCCAGTGCTAAAGCATGTTTCGGACCTCTCGAAAAGCTGGTTTCAATTAAAAGGAAAAAAATAGGTCCTATAAAAACCAGACTCAGCATGAATCCTAAAACGATGGCAGATAATATAAGTTCAAACATTCAGTGGTGTTTTCAATGAAATAATTTCATCTATTTATACAAAGTTAGTTTTTATGTTGTAAAAAGCAAATAAGAAAAGCATCGGATCAATTAATACTTATCAAACTCATACAATTCATAATATTCTATAAGTTTATCTTTGTATTCCTGTCTCAATTTCGGGAAAACATAAAAAATCCATTGCTTAGAATAGATATAATGCGATAAAAAATTTCTTTTAAAGGAATAATATGATTCCAGATAGTTCTTCCAACTTTCATGATATTTTTCAAGTGAAGAAAGAGATTCAGGATCATTTTTTCTGATCTTTTCATGAAGTTTTAGATAAATATTTTCAATTTCTTCTTTCCAGGAATTTTCTTCAATTCTAAAATTATTAATTACATCGACATCAGATCCTTTACCGTCATCAAAACTTTTAATTCGGGTTAAAGCTGATTTCAGAGACGGACTGTACGGTAAGCTGTCTTTTATAAAATGAGACTGATCGCTCTTTTCAGTAACTATTTTCTGTTCATTTCTTTTGCATTCAATACATAATAGCAAACCCAGTAAAACAGCTACAGTATTCATATTTCTTATAAATCTAAAACAGTATTTTCCCATCAAATAAATTTTAAGTAAAATAAAAAAAACTGCAAGAGATTGCAGTTTCTAAATATAGTTCTTTGTTGTAAAATCTAATCAACAATCTTGAAATCCAATTGTTTTTGAATCAGGTTTGCTTTTACCACTTTGATCTGAACCTGATCTCCCAACTGGTATTTTTTACCATGTCTGTTTCCGTACACGGCGTGAGTTTTTGCATCATAAGAGTAAGAATCGTCGGTTAAATCTCTTAATTTGATTAATCCTTCCGCACCGTTTTCCGGGATTTCTACCCAGAAACCGAATTCTGCAACACCTGAAATAACCCCGTTGAAAGTTTCTCCCAAATGTTTCTCCATAAATTTCACCTGCATGAATTTTATAGAATCTCTTTCCGCATCTGCTGCCAGTCTTTCCATATAACTGCAGTGTTTTGCTTTTTCTTCTAGATCTGCCTTGTTCGGAGATTTTCCGCCATCAAGATAATGCTGCAATAATCGATGCGCAATTAAATCCGGATAACGACGGATAGGAGAGGTGAAGTGGCTGTAATAATCGAATCCCAATCCGTAGTGACCGATAGGTTCTGTAGAATAAACCGCCTTGCTCATGCTTCGCATCGCCAGAGTTTCGATCATATTTTCTTCGCCTTTACCTTTTACATCGTGCAATAATTTGTTTAAAGATTCTGCTACTTTTTTGGTATTTGCCAAGTCCATTTTATATCCGAAAGTCGACACAAAATCTCTCAAAGATTCCAGTTTTGCAGGATCCGGATCGTCGTGAACCCTGTAAATAAAGGTATTCTGTGAAATTTCCCCTCTCTTGTTCAGAGAAACAAATTCCGATACTTTTTTATTCGCCAACAGCATAAATTCTTCAATTAAATGATTGGAATCTTTGCTTATTTTAAAGTAAACTCCAACAGGCTCGTTGTTTTCATCCAGATTGAACCGTACTTCGCTTCTGTCGAAAGTAATCGCTCCGTCTTTGATTCTTTTCTGACGCATGATTTTCGCCAATTGATCTAAAACCAGAATTTCTTCTTTAAAATCACCGTCTTTTCCTTCAATTCTTTCCTGCGCTTCTTCGTACGTAAATCGTCTGTCTGAATGAATTACCGTTCTTCCGAACCACTGTTTTTTGATTTCAGCTTTGTCATTCAGCTCAAAAACGGCTGAAAAAGTGAATTTATCTTCGTGCGGACGAAGAGAACAGACATCATTACTTAATACTTCCGGAAGCATCGGTACAACACGGTCTACCAGATATACTGAAGTGGCTCTCTGGTAAGCTTCATCATCCAGAATTGTTCCCGGAACTACATAATGCGAAACATCCGCAATATGAACTCCGATTTCCCAGTTTCCGTTGTCTAATTTTCTGATGGATAAAGCATCATCAAAATCTTTTGCATCTTTCGGGTCGATGGTGAAGGTTGTAATTCCACGCATATCCCATCTTTTTGCAACTTCTTCTTCATTGATGCTTCTGTCGATTTTATCTGCATCTCTTTCCACTTCTTCAGGGAATTCGTAAGGCAGTCCGTATTCCGCAAGAATAGAGTGGATCTCCGTTTCATGTTCTCCGGGAGCTCCTAAAACCTGGATGATTTCTCCTTCCGGATTTTTATCTCCCGGTCTCCATTCCGTCATTTTTACGATCACTTTATTGCCGTCTTCCGCACCTCCAAATTTAGGTTTCGGAACAAAAATATCAGTATTAATGGTCTTTTTATCGCAAACCACAAAACCAAAATCTTTGTGAGGAACGATCTGTAAAGTTCCCACAAATTCTGTTCTCGTTCTTTCTAAGACTTCCAGAACAGAACCTTCCAGTTTTTTGCCTTTATAGGTATAGGTTACAATTAATACTTTATCGCCCTGCAAAGCATCTTTTACGTTTTTGGAGTGGATAAAAATATCATCTTCAAGACCTTCTACCTTTACATAAGCATTACCGGACTGGTTGAAATCGATAATTCCTGTTAACGTTCCTTTGATATTAAGGTTAACAATATATTTTCCTTTTTCTGTTTCTTTAATTCTTTCGGCAGCCTGCAATCTGTGCAGTGCCTGAATCACAAGTTCTCTCTGTCTCGGATTCTTATAATCTATTCCGTCTGCAATCTGCTTATAGTTGTAGACTTTCGTGGAATTTTCATTCATAAATCTAAGGATCAGTCTTCCGATTTCCTTCAGTTTATGTTCATTTTTCTGACTTATATATTTTCTTTTTTTTGCCATTTTAATTTGTAATTCGTTAAATTTTCAATTCTGATCTCCCGATCAGAGGGATTTAAATCATCCTTTAACAAGAGATTTTTTAAATCTTAAAGTTTAGTTTATTGGTAAAAACCCATCAATTTTCCTTCCATTTATTCTACAACGGAAGTTTTAGTTTTGTATAAATTTAATACAAATATGGAGAAGAGTGGAGAAAAACCTTTTAATAATGTGTTTTTAAATTTTCTACAGGCTTGTATGGAAATAATAGATGGTAATTTCTATTAGACGCTACAAATATACAAAATAAAAAATAAATAAGGCTTGCAAATTGATTTACAAGCCTTTATACTTTTAGCAGAATGCAATTTTGTCTACTCTGTTCTGATGTCTACCTCCTTCAAAGTCTGTAGAAAGGAATTTCTCAGCAATTTCGATAGCCACTTCCTTTGATATGAATCTTGCAGGGATCGAAATCATATTGGCATCATTATGCTGTCTTGCCAAGGAAGCAATCTCCGGCATCCAGCAAAGTGCGCAGCGAATCTTCTGATGTTTGTTGGCAGTGATCTGAACGCCGTTCCCGCTTCCGCACAGTAAAATTCCCAGTTCATTTTCACCGTTTTCAACAGATGTAGCAGCGGGGTGTACAAAGTCCGGATAATCCACACTGTCTGTGGAAAACGTGCCAAAATCCTGGATTTCAAAACGTTCTGAAAGATAGTTCTTAACAATCTCCTTGTATTCATAGCCTGCGTGGTCTGCAGCAATTGCTATTTTTCTTTTCATAATACTTGTATTAAGCCTTTAATAGATTTATTCCACACAAAGTTAAGTATAATGTGGATAAGTCTTAAATTTTTGCGAGTTAATTGTGAAAACGCTTGTGGGTAACTGTTGAAAAAAGTTCTAAAACTAAAGTTTCGTAACATTGAAAAATTTTGTAATGGAATTTTACTTTCATAGATCCTGCATTTTTTTACACAAAGTTATTGGGGAGAATTCTTAGTCTTTTCCATAAAATATTTATTAATAATAGTAAATTCTGAAAGTTACCCACAATTGTTAATAACGATGTGAAATACTCTAATATCAATGGATTACAATGTATATAAGTTGTGAATTGGCTTAAAATTAAATGTGGTAAAGTATTTCATTAAAATTTATCCCCTAAACTAACAATACTCAACAACAGTATCATTTTTCTTTTTTTAAGAGAAAAGAAATTATGTTGATTGATGAATGATGAGTCTGCGGGAAACTTTTTGAAAACTTTTCAAAGCTTGAATCGTTCTGAAAATTTTAAAATCTTACATTTGTGAAACAAAATTTGAACGAAATGAATGAACCCGACATGCCGGAAAAAATGAAGCCATTGGATTCTCAAAGTCGGTTCACTTTACCCGAAAAAATATAAAATGTACATATGAAAACAATCAATGATTTCAATTTCAATGAAAAGAAGACGCTTGTAAGAGTGGATTTCAATGTTCCGCAGGACGACCAGCTTAAAGTAGCAGACAATACGAGAATTGTTGCGGTAAAACCAACCGTGGATAAAATCCTTAAAGATGGCGGTTCTGTAATTTTAATGGCTCACTTGGGAAGACCAAAAGGGGAGGTTAAAGACGAGTTTTCGCTGAAACATATCGTAGACGAGGTTTCTGAGGTTTTAGGACAGGAAGTTAAGTTTGTGGATGAATGTGTTGGAGAAAAGGCTGAAAAGGCTGCTTCTGAGCTTAAGCCGGGAGAAATTCTTTTATTGGAGAATCTGCGTTTTCATAACGAAGAGGAAAAAGGCGATGAAGCTTTTGCAGAACAGCTTTCTAAATTAGCAGATGCATATGTGAATGATGCATTCGGAACAGCTCACAGAGCGCACGCTTCAACAGCGGTTATTGCTAAATTTTTTCCATCAACTAAATTTTTCGGTTTATTGATGGCTAAAGAGCTTCAGGCGATTGATAAAGTACTAAAAAGCGGTGAAAGACCTGTTACAGCTATTCTTGGTGGTTCTAAAGTTTCAACTAAAATTACCATTATAGAAAATATTTTACCGGCAGTTGATAATTTAATCATTGGAGGCGGAATGGCGTTTACTTTCATTAAGGCTTTAGGCGGAAAGATCGGAACTTCATTAGTGGAAGAAGATAAGTTACCTTTGGCACTGGAGATTTTAGAAAAAGCGAAGGAACATAAAGTGAAAGTTTATCTTCCGTCTGATACAGTAATTGCTGAAAGTTTCAGTAATGATGCCGACAGAAAAGAAGTGGATATTTACGAAATTCCTGAAGGATGGATGGGACTGGATGCAGGTCCGAAATCTAGAGATCAGTTCAATGATGTATTGTTAAATTCCAGAACGATTCTTTGGAACGGACCGATTGGAGTTTTCGAAATGTCGAATTTTGCGGCAGGAACAGTTGCTCTTGGAGACAGTATTGCGGAAGCTACAAAATTGGGAGCTTTCTCTTTAGTTGGAGGAGGAGACAGTGTTGCTTTTGTGAAGCAATTCGGTTACGGAGAAAAAGTAAGTTATGTTTCTACCGGAGGAGGAGCGATGTTGGAAAGTCTGGAAGGTTTGGAACTTCCGGGTGTTGCTGCCATTAACAGTTAAGAAAATTAATTTATATATTTTAAGTCCGCTGATTTTTTCGGCGGACTTTTTATTTTAAGCTTGCTCAAAGTCATTTTAAATTTAACCGCAAAAGAGACAAAAGACTTTATTGGATTTATTTAAAGTATTACAAAAGTCTGCATAGAGAAAAATCGTTGATTTTTTTACTTATGTATTCTTTTTCAGTTTAAGTATTAAATTTAAGAAACTAAAGTGTTTAAATCTTTTGTTATATAAAAGTTTAAATATTGTTCTTAAAAAACGATCAGTATTTTTAATTTTCAAATGCCAAGAACAAATTAACAATTTTCATTTTTGATTTACCAAAGAATAATTTGTCAAATTTTGAAAATTACCAATGAATTGAAATTTCTACAACTAACCAAAATTTTTGCTGATTCATTTTTTACTTAATTGCTCATATTTGAGCCAATTTCAAAATTTGCCCAAATATCAAAAAATATGATGATGATGTAATGATTAAAATTTTCAAAATTCTAAAAGGATGAAAATTGAAGTTTTTAAAAACTATTGTTACTTTTCTAATTTTCAAAAAATAGAGTCAAATTTTGAGTTACTAACTTTTTACTAACAAATTTTAAAATTCTGATCTGATTTTTTTCAAAATTTAATCTTGTGAAAAAATATTCTGGAAATTTGAATCGAGTAGGGGAATCGATAAATAATAAAATCCCGGAGAGTTTCCCGGGATTTTGATTTTCAAGGCTTAGATTCTGAAAAATTGACCTTCAGAAATGGCTTAAATTTCGATTTTCTACTTTTTTTCGATAATGTATATCAAACTTGAAAATTCGTTCGAAAAAAGGGCTTTTACGTTAGAAATCGTTCCGTAGATCGTTGCTTTTAGCCAAAATAGGGATGATCTTTTATATTTTTCGCTCAACATAGAGATATAATAAGAATCCAAAACTAAAGGTTTGATTTTTCTCATTTTCCAGTTGGGTTTTTTGGCAATCAGATTTTCCATACCGTTTTTTGAAAAATGATAGATGTGTCTCGGAACATCATATGCTGCCCAATATTCTTTATAATGTTTCGCATCGTAGGAAGTAGGATTGGGAACGGCAATAATCAACAGTCCTTTGTCTTTCAGTTTACGGTTGAAAATTTCCAGCATCTCGTCCTGATTTTCGATATGTTCAAAAACATGCCATAAAGTAATTGCGTCCAGACTTTTATCTTCAATGGAATGAATATTATCTAAAATAGTAGCTTTTGAAATTTTATTCTGGGCTGCTTTTCTTGCATCTGCATCCGGTTCAAAACCGAAAGTTTCGAAATCATTTTCTATAAACTTTACAAATTCTCCGGCTCCGCAACCGTAATCCAATACTTTTGATCCTTTGCTGATTCGGTCTAAAAGTATATTTTTTTTGTACTGCAAATTAAAGGACTGTAAAAATTTATACAGTTTTTCTTTAAGACTTCCGGAATCCTGATGATGGGAAATATAATCTTCACTTTCATAATATTTTGAAATATTGGATGGAATAGGGGAGGTCTTGAAAACTCCCTTTGTATCTGTTTCAATAATTTCAAAAATTTCCTGAGATAGAAAATGATCTTTTATTTTCATTTGATTTTTCTTTAAAATTAAAAATTAAGATATTCAGACCTTTGTATAAGCTCATAAATACCTTAATTTTTGATTGTATTTTTATGAATGTTTCACGTGAAACATTTTCGTTTTAGCGTCCTAAATAAACTAATAAAACGTTAATATCTGCAGGCGAAACTCCGCTGATTCTTCCAGCCTGTGCAATTGTTTTTGGTTTTACATTCGTCATCTTCTGCTTAGCTTCTGCAGAGAGACTTGAGATTTTTGTATAATCGAAATCTTCCGGAATTTTAATGTTTTCCAGACGGTTCAGTTTGGCAACATTTTCTTTTTCTTTCTCAATATAGCCTCTGTATTTGATATTCACTTCTGCCTGTTCTCTTACTTCATCATCAAATTTAGAAGAAACTTCGCTGATAAAGTCGATCTGATCCAGTTTTTCCAACGTCATATTAGGTCTTGTAAGAATCTGAGCTGCTCTGTAAGCCTGATCAACAGGACTGCTTTCGATAGTTTCCAGAATAGGATTGATTACTCCCGGCTTTAAAGAAGTTTCCCGAAGAAAGCTTTCAAGTTCCTCGCTCTGAGCGACTTTCTCATTTACTCTTTTTAGTCGTTCTTCTTTGGCTAAACCTAAATCAAAAGCTTTTTGCGTTAATCTGATGTCTGCGTTATCCTGTCTTAAAAGAAGTCTGTATTCTGCTCTTGAGGTAAACATTCTGTACGGTTCTTCTGTTCCTTTTGTGATAAGATCATCAATTAAAACTCCGATGTAAGCTTCATCTCTGTTAAGGATAAATTCATCCTGATCTTTTACTTTGTTGTGAGCGTTAATTCCGGCAATAAGACCTTGTCCGGCTGCTTCTTCGTATCCCGTTGTCCCGTTGATCTGTCCCGCGAAGTACAAGTTATCAATTAATTTTGTCTCCAAGGTATGCTTCAATTGGGTAGGAGGGAAGTAGTCATATTCAATAGCATAGCCCGGACGGAATACTTTTACGTTTTCGAATCCCGGAATATGTTTCATTGCTTTAATCTGCACATCTTCAGGAAGGGAAGAACTGAATCCGTTTACATAGATCTCTACTGTTTTCCAGCCCTCAGGTTCTACAAACAACTGGTGTCTGTTTCTCTCTGCAAAACGGTTGATCTTATCTTCAATACTCGGACAGTATCTTGGTCCTAAACTTTGAATTGTACCATTGAACATTGGGCTTCTGTCGAAACCTTCACGTAAAATATCATGTACTGTTTCGTTGGTATAAACAATGTGGCAGCTTAACTGTTTGGTTAATTTAGGGGTGTCTAAATAGCTGAATTTTTGAGGATTTTCATCTCCTTTCTGTTCTTCCATTTTAGAATAATCCAGACTTCTTCCGTCTACGCGGGGTGGGGTACCGGTCTTCATTCTTCCTGCTTCAAAGCCTAAAGAAACGAGCTGTTCTGTAATTCCAAAAGCTCTTGGTTCGCCCATTCTTCCGCCTCCTAATTGTTTGTCTCCAACGTGGATCAAACCATTAAGGAAAGTTCCGTTGGTAAGAACTACAGAACGTCCTTTGATCTCAATTCCTAATGAAGTAACCACTCCGGCAACTTTATTATTTTCGATAATAAGCTGTTTTACCATGTCCTGAAAGAAATCAAGATTGGGTGTATTTTCTAAAGCTAAACGCCATTCTTCTGCGAAAAGCATTCTGTCATTCTGCGTTCTTGGCGACCACATGGCAGGACCTTTGGAAAGATTCAGCATCTTGAACTGGATCGCAGATTTGTCTGCTACAATTCCGGAATATCCTCCCATCGCATCAATCTCTCTTACGATCTGTCCTTTTGCAATTCCTCCCATTGCAGGGTTGCAGCTCATCTGTCCGATGGTCTGCATATTCATTGTAATAAGCAGCGTCTTTGAGCCTAAATTGGCTGCTGCAGCGGCGGCTTCACATCCTGCGTGACCGGCACCCACTACGATTACATCATATATTTCTGAAATCATTTTTTTTGCTTGTTTTAAGCCTTAATTTTTACTCTTTTTTACAAATGTTTCACGTGAAACATTTGTAAATTTTATTGTCTTAAATCTGTTCTGTTGCGCTTTATTTAGCCCCGATCGTAGCATTTGTCTGAGCTCATTTTCTTTTTTCAAAAGAAAATAGCGAGTGCGGAGAGCGGGATTAAGCTCCTAAAAACTTAATGGTATTTTGCTAAATAATGATCTTCTTTTCCTCGCATCTGCAATTCTTCTTCTTCTGTTTTATCTTTATATCCGCAAAGGTGCAGAATACCGTGAGCCAAAACTCTCCGTAATTCTTCTTCGTAATTTCTGGATAGGGTAGAAGCGTTGTCTGAAATGCGCTGCAAAGATACAAAAATCTCGCCGCTTATGGTCTTCCCTTTTACATAGTCAAATGTAATGATATCAGTATAGTAATCGTGCTGTAAATAATCCTGATTTACCTTGAGTAAATATTCGTCGTCACAGAAAATATAATTGATCTCGCCCAACTTTTTTTCTTCTGAAAGAATGAGATCTTCCAGCCATTTTTTGTATTCTGTGTTTACCGATTCGGGTAAGTTTTCGTAAAAAAATTGTATCATTTTGTAATTAAAACCAGTGTCCTAAGATAACACTGAATATGCCTTTTTGATTGTTTTTAAGTGAATGGCTGAAGTTGATTTTAATCTGCCCGAAAGGAGATTTGTATCCAGCCGTTAATCCTACAGAGCTGAAGTTTAATTTTACCGCATCCTCAAAGGTTATATCATTGGAAAGGTTCGCAAAAGAAAAGTTTCCGCTCAGGAAATAGTTTTTATTGAATTTAAACTGAAGGTCGTTTGAAATTAAAACCACATTATTGCTGTTCAGTTGAGCAAAATAGAACCCCGAAAAGCTTCTGTAGTTTACGATATTCTGTTCAAAGATTCCGCCCAGTCTGTATTTGTAGAAGTCGGGAAGGTTTTCGCCGATGGTGATTCCTCCGTAAAGATTGAGTCTGTAGGAAAACTGTTTTGAAAGAGGAAGATTTATCCTGATGTCTGCTTTTACCTGAACGAGTCTTTTTTCTACTTCAGATTTTAAAAGATCAATTACTTTTCCTTCTGCATTAATGTAAATTCCGCGGGTAGGGAAGTCTCTGTCGTTTTGCGTATCGCTTTTCAGAAATACGTACGGATTGAGAAATCTGCTGTATCTTTTATTGTCTCCGTTGAATTCTGCTTCGAAATAATCGTGACTGATCCCGCCGCCGATGGCAAATTTATCTTTCCAGATCGACTGAAGGTAGGCTTCATTTCTCAGCCAGAACCATTTGTCTACTTCGTTGTTATTGACATCTTTTAAACTAAAGCTCATTCCCGAAGAATAAATTCCGAAACCCGGAATATATCCGTTATCAATAAAATAGTTTAAATAATATCGGGGTTTGTCTCCCACAACAACATCGAGAGAAAGATTTGAATTTCGGAATAAAAGTCGTTTTGCTGAATAATTTAAAAGAAGTCCGGTTTTAAAAATTTCGTCGTAATGTAAACCGAATTTTAGAAAGTGTCGTGTATCGTCTTCGGTAACGTAGAGCTTAAGGTAATTTGAATTGTTTCCGGAAATAATATCGTAATTGATGAATTTGTAATTGTTGGTGGCGACTAATTTATCAATCTGTTTATTGATGCTTCCGTAGGTTTGAAGAGAAGGAAGCCGCAGTCCCATTTTCCCTAAAACATAATTTTTACCGTAAATTCTGCTTCCTTCGATCTCGAGACTGTCGATTTTATAGACATTGGAGTAAATAGGGCTCATTTGCTGTCTGATTCTGTCGAAAGGTCTCTTGGGTAGCTGATCGAGAATATCGACGTATTTTAAGCCTTCTACGTAGCCGCTGTCGAGAATTTTTTTCTTATCATCGTAGCTTGTAGCGGTCATGCCTGTTAAATTGGGCTTGATGTTGATGTCGGTATATTGATACTGCCTTTTGGTATCTTTTTTAATTCCGAAATCAATGACCTGATTTAAGATAGCAATAATGCTGTTCAGATCTTCACGTTTGGAAAGATCCTGATTGAGATCTACTCCGATAACGATATCAATTCCTTTATCTTTTAAAGGTTTGGAAGGATAGTTTACCGTCATCGCTCCGTCAATATAAATACTGTCATTAATTTTAACAGGATCCATGAGTGACGGAAATGCAGAACTTGCCATAATCGACTGTACCAAATCTCCTTTTTCAAAAATCTGCATATTGCCGCTTTCCAGATTGGTGGCGACACACATAAAAGGAATCGGGAGTTTTGAGAAATCGTCAATATTGGAAACATTTTTGAAAAGTTCCTTCAGCAGATATACATTTTTCTGTCCGGAACTGATGGAAGAGGGCAGTGTAATTTTTCCGTTTTTAAGAGGAATAGACAAAAGATATTTGTCAACGGATTTATTAAAGAAAGTTGTTTCCTGTCGTTTTGCTTTGGGATCTGTGATTAAAGAATAGAAATCGGTATCCATTACAATCTTTTCTATCTCTTTTCCGGAATATCCTGAAGCGTACAGTCCGCCTACAATGGCTCCCATACTTGTTCCTGCAATATAATCTACTTTTACTCCCAGAGAATCCAACACTTTAAGTACACCTACATGAGAAAATCCTTTAGCTCCGCCACCTGCAAGAGAAAGTCCTATTTTGGGATTTTTCGGAATAACGAGATCTTTCTTTACCTGAGACTGAACCAGAAGCAATTGAAAGGCAAATAAAATAATCAGGAACTTTCTCATAGGCTAATCTTTAATATAAATCCGTTTCACACGGGGCGAAATGGAGGTTAAAACTTCATAGGTTATTGTTTTGCAGTAGTCTGCGAATTCTTTTAAACTTGGTTTTGCGTTAAAAACGGTAACAGTATCGCCTTCTTTAACATTCGGGATATGATCTACGTTAATCATCATCATATCCATACAGATGCTTCCTACAATCGGAGCAAGGGTTTTGTGGATTCCTACTTTTCCGACTTGGTTTCCGATTAATCTTGGGATTCCATCGGCATATCCTACAGGAATGGTGGCTATTTTTGTCTGATGATCTGTTTTAAATCGACGGCTGTAACCAACTGATTCTCCGTTTTCTACCGTAGAAATTTGAGAGATTACCGTTTTAAAACTTACCACAGATCTTAACTGTTTCTGTATTTCACTATTTGGTGATTCTCCTAACATTCCAATCCCGATTCTTACCATGTCGTACTGATGATTGGTGTAATTTGTAATTCCTGAAGAATTTAAAATATGTCGGATAGGAGTGTATCCCAATTTTTCTATCAGATAGCTGGAATTTTTCTCAAAGGTTTCTAGCTGATGTAAGGTAAATTCTTTTTCATCCGGTAAATCAGATGACGAAAGATGGCTGAAAATACTCTGAACTTTTACATTCATGGAATTTAAAGTCTCGCTTAACTGATCCAGTTCATTGCCTTTAAAACCAAGACGATGCATTCCTGTTTCCAGTTTGATATGGATAGGATATTTTTTATCATATCCGGATTTCTGAACCGCTTCATAGAATAATTCCAGAACTCTGAAACTGTAAATTTCCGGTTCCAGATTGTAAGCAATCACCGTTTCATAACTGTGCTGTTCAGGATTCATGACCACAATAGGAACCGTAATTCCTTTTTTTCTGAGTTCTACGCCTTCATCAACAAAAGCAACCCCAAGATAATCTATGTGATGGTGCTGTAAGAATTCCGAAATTTCATAACTTCCTAAACCATAAGAGTTTGCTTTTACCATCGCCATCATTTTTGTGGATGGCTTTAGTAAAGATTTATGGTAATTGATGTTATGAAGAATAGCATTCAAATTAATTTCTAAAACTGTATCGTGTTTTCTGAGTTCAAGCAGATCTTTAAGTCTTTCGATCTCAAATTTTCTTGCCCCTTTTAATAGAATGATCTGATTTTCAATTTCTGTAAGGTGTTTACTATCAATTAATTCCTGAGTATTGATGAAAGTAAAAGTTTTAGCTTTAAATAATTCACTAAATTTTGATATTTCATCACCGATCAGGAAAACAGAATCGAATTTCTGCTCGTTTACAAGCTCGGAGACTTCTTCATACAGTTCTTTCGAATTAGAATTTACCCCTACAATATCTGTAAGAACCAGAGATTTTTTCGGTTTGTTGTATTCATTAAGAAATTGAAGAGCGGTTTTCAGAGAATCAAGATCAAGGTTAAAAGAATCGTTGATGACAATATTGTTCTTAATTCCTTCAATCGCTTCAAGTCTCATTTCAACAGCCTTTAAAGCGTTGATTTTTTCGACGATCTTTTCGTTTTCAATACCAAGTTCCTTTAAAACCGTTACAAGCGCCAAAGCATTCGTTAAAGTCGCTTCATCCCTCTGATGAACCGGAAAAGAAATTTCTTCGTCGAAATAATGCACCGTTACCTCTTCGTTTTTCAAAATATTGTTTTTGAAATAGACCTGATTGTATTCTTTAAAGCCGTAAGAAATTAATTTTTTACCTGAATATAATTCTTTTATCTTTTTGTCAACCAGAGAATTATCTCCGTTATAAATAATCGTTTCAGAATGCTTGAATAATTTGATCTTTTCATCAATCAGCTCCTCCTCCGATTGGAAGTTGGCAAGATGAGCAGTTCCGATGTGGGTAAGCAAACCAATCTGCGGATGGAAAATATTTTCGAGCTTTTCCATTTCGTTTGGCTTGGAAATACCTACCTCAAAAATTCCTAATTGATGAGAATTATTAATCTGAAGCAAAGAAAGCGGAAGTCCGATTTGGGAATTGAAACTCTTTGGGCTTTTTACCGTTGGAAATTCATTCCACAGACATTGATACAGCCACTCTTTTAAAATTGTTTTTCCGTTACTTCCTGTAATTCCGACGGATTTTAAATGAGCATTTTCAAAATGAAATTTAGCTAATTTTTGAAGAAATTCCACAGAATTCTCAACAATGATCCATGTAATATTTTCAAACTGCGGATGATGATGTTCGGAAATGATGACGTTTATTCCACGGTCTACCGCAGATTCAATGAACTTTTCCCCGGAATTTTTTGAAGTATTGATCGCTATAAACGCAGTATTTTTAGTAGAATAAATAATTCTGCTGTCGAAAGCGATATTCCTGATCAGTATATTTTTTTCTCCAATAATCTTCGCATTGGTGATTTCTGCGATATGGTTTGTCGTGTAGTTCATAAACTACTTTTCTGTAATTAGGTTATAATTAGAATCAGGATTTCGGAAGTTATTAATCATATTTAAAAGATGTATTTGATTTCCTGAAATTTCATAAATGATAGAGTTGTGTTTCGTAATTAGCAATTTGTGAAACGCTGTGTCTTCATATTTCTGATGAATAAGATTTCCATTTTCAAGCAAAGAAATTTTTCTTTCTAAAATTTCATAAAAGTCTTCCAAAACATCAAACCCCCAGTTTTCAATAAGAAAATCTTCTAGAATTTCTAAATCCGATTTGGCTCTATTTGTCCAAAAAATATTCATTTTTCTTTTTTGCAATTCTTTCCTTTGCTTCATTCATCACTGCCATATGTTCGGTTATCCGGCCGTTTTTTACGTCGTCTAAACCTTCCTGAATAGCATTGAGAATATCATCATGCGAAATTTTTTCCGGTTCTATAATTTCCGCAATCTTCAGCAATTCCTCCGGAAGAAATTTTTTCTCTTTCATTTTTCTGAAAAACGTAGGCTCGGAAATTCCGCTTTTCTCGATGATGTATTTCATTTTGAAAGGCGAATTTTTCAGAATCTCGTCAATAGAATTGCTGATCTTTATGTAATTTTTAATTTCTAATATCATTTTCTGATAGTTTTCACTATTAAATTTTAAACAAAATTAATAATAAATATGATATTAAATCTCTTTTTTATTCAAAACTTCATCCACAAAAACTCTTCTGCTTACCGCATCGTAAGATTCTGTTTCTCCGAGTTCTACAAGATCTTTTCCTGCGGAAGTTCTCATAGAATAATTGGCAAGATTTCCTGTTCTTCTACAGATCGCGTGTACTTTTGTTACATATTCTGCAGTTGCCATCAGATTGGGCATCGGTCCGAAAGGTCTTCCGAGAAAATCCATATCCAGACCTGCAATAACCACTCTTATTCCGCCATTTGCCAGTTGATTGGCTATATCCACAATGCTTTCATCAAAAAACTGTGCTTCATCAATCCCCACTACATGACAGTTGGAAGCCAGCAAAAGAATTTCGCTGGGATTTTCTACCGCCGTGCTTCGGATTTTATTCTGATTGTGCGAAACCACATCTTCATCCGAATATCGGGTATCCAGTTTAGGTTTAAAAATCTCTACATTCTGCCCTGCCATTTCAGCTCTTCTCAGCCTTCGGATCAACTCTTCGGTTTTTCCGGAAAACATTGAGCCACAAATAACTTCCATCCAACCACTTTGTTTGGAATGATTAATTGTATTTTCTAAAAACATTTGTTAAATTAGCCGTATATTTTTAACTTCAAAAGTAAGCAATTTTAACAAGATTCTTCTATGCAGAACATCCAAGATTTAAAGGAAAAGATTTTTTTTGAATCCAAGAATATCATTGGTATTTTGGATAAAATAAGCAACGTAGACGAACTTTCGTCAAAGCAGGATCTTGTAGAAGAGCTTGCTAACAGGATTTCGTTTCTGCGTCTGCTGGAAAAAAATTTAGAGTATTTCGGAAGTGAAAATTCTTCGCTGATTTCAGAAAATAAAGAAAAATTTTCTTCACCCGCTCCTTTGCAGGAACCCCATGATTTCAGCAGTGAAGTAATGGAAGAAGAAGCCATTTTCAATAATGAGCTTAATGAAATTGACGGAAGCGAATCCGGAAATTATTCAACTGAAGTGACTGAAGAAGAGGCAATTTTTAACAATCAGTTAAATGAGATTGTAGAAGGTGAACTTCACGAAACTTTAGTTAATTTTGCAGAAGGAAATTCGCAGGATGAAATTCAGAATGATCTGAAAGAGAATGAAGATGTTTTCAATGCTCAGTTAAATGAACTGGATGAATATGAAACTTCTGAAAACAGCGGATCGGATCTGAATTTTGTGGATGAAGAAAGAATTCTGGCAAATTCTGAACCCGAAAATGATGAAGAAATCTCGGAAGAAATGTTTAATGACAGCAAAACGGAAGAAGAAGTTATTTTTAATCATCAACTGAATGAAATTGATGAATTTGAGAACGAAATTTCGGACGATCGTGGAGATATTCTGAATGATTTTGATGAAGAAGAGAAAATTCAGAACAATTATCAGTATAAGAATGAAGAAGAATCTGAAAAAATCCCGAGTATTTTCGACGGGGAAGTTTTAGATGAAAATGAAGAAATTTTAGTGGAAGAAAATGATAATCAGTATTCTTCCCGCACAATGATGGAACAGGGCGAATTGGCGACCGATACTTCAAATGCTGAAAACATCGTTAATGAAATTAAAAACGAAGCAGTTGTTGAAGAAAAGCAAGAGCAGCCTATTTTAGCAGAAATTAATGACAGAAGAAAAATTGTTGAGATCAACAAGCCTGTTTCTGAAGAGAGAGAACACTTAAAATCTGATGAAAGCTTTGAAAATCTTGAAGCCTATCATGATAAGAAGATAAAACTGGCAAATATCAAAGGTCTGAAAGCGGTACAGTCGCTTTTTGATGATGACCATCTTGAAAGAGTGTCAACAGAAAAAACAATTCCTGTTGAGAAAAAAGAAGACCCGGGGAGTATTTTGAAAACCAATATTCCAACCGAGTTTATGGAAGCGGAAAAGAAAAAGCCTGAGTTTAAACTCGATTTGAATGACAGGATTGCTTTCACAAAAACATTGTTCGGAGGAAGCCAGACGGAGCTGAATGAAGTGGTGAATAACCTGAACAGTTTCAGAACACTGGAGGAGGCAAAAGAATACCTGAGTGATCTTTATTATGCCAAAAAATGGAGCAAAGTGGACGAATATGCACAGAGACTGTGGATATTGGTGGAAAATAAATTTTTATAAACTAAATTTTGAGCGGAATCTTATATTTTGTTCCTACACCGATCGGGAACCTCGAAGATATGACCTACAGAGCGGTAAATGTACTGAAAGAGGTTGATTATATTTTATGCGAAGACACAAGAACTTCCGGAATTCTTTTAAAGCATTTCGAGATTTCCAAGCCTTTAAAATCCTATCATTTACACAACGAGCATCAGACAACGGAAAAAGTGATTACAGACCTTAAGGGCGGTCAGAATATTGCGATTATTACCGATGCAGGAACTCCCGGAATATCAGATCCGGGTTATTTGTTGGCAAAAGCAGGTTCCGATCATCATATTGAAATGATCTGTTTACCGGGAGCAACCGCTTTTGTTCCGGCTTTGGTGGTTTCAGGATTACCGAATAACGAATTTCTTTTTGCCGGATTTCTTCCTCAGAAAAAAGGCAGACAAACGAAGCTTAAACAACTCGCAGAAGAGAAAAAAACGATCGTTTTATACGAAAGTCCTCATAAAATCAATACTACACTGGAGCAGATCAAAGAATTTTTCGGCGAAGAAACTAAGGTTAGCTTAAGCCGTGAGATTTCCAAAAAGTTTGAAGAAACCAAACGCGGAACAATTCTTGAACTCATTGAGTTTTCCAAAAGCAAAACGTTAAAAGGTGAGATTGTTCTCATCGTAAATAATTCCATTTAATTGAAAAATTTAATTTTCGTGCTGCTTTCGTCGGTCTGTTTCGGGCAGACGGACCAGTACAAACAGATACTTTTAACAAAAAAAATAGGCAAAGAAGTCCGTTTCTACTCTAAAGGATATGGAATGATTTCTGATGCCAAAACCGGAAAGTCCGGAATTGTAGATTCTCTGGGCAATATCACTTTTGAGTATCCTGCAAAAAGTGAAATTTCGCATTTATGGAAAAACAGGTTTGTTTTGAGGGTAAAAGCGGGAAATTCCAATGGAAAAACAGCGATTATCGATGCTGCCGGAAAGGAAGTTATTCCGATGGATCTTTTCAAATTCAGAACCTGGGAAAATAAAGACAGACTTATTTATTCAAAAAAAGGAAAAGACTGTGTGTACGATTTTAACGGGAAAGAAATTATCCCTTTTTCTGAAAGAATAGTTTTTGGAAGCGAAAACAGATTCTTTGTTAAAAATAACGGAGTATGGCTGATTTATGATTTTGACGGAAAACAGATTTCAGACCGTCCTTTTACCGATGATCTTCGTTTCTACAAAGGCAGGGCTTATCTTTCGAAAGGTGAAAAATCCGGAGAAGTTATTGATAATAATGGTAAAACCTTAAGCACCATTTCAGAACATAACGTAGACAATATCAATGCGTTTCCTTATTTGGTAACTTTAGATACTTCTAAAAATAAATACGGAATTATTGATGAAAAAGAAAACATCATTGCCGATGAAATGTATGAACAGGCTTTCGTGGGAAGAGAATACATTTACCTTACCAGAGAAGATAAAGTAAGTATTTTTTCTAAGAAGGAAGGGAAGGTGTATGATCTTGATTATCATTATGTAAACCCACTTTTCAATGGTTTGTTTAAAACCTCACAGGATCAGAAAAATCCAAAAACTGCCGTTGTCCGTTTAAACGGAGAAGTGGTTTTTCCGAAGGAATACGACAGGGTAGAAGGTCTGAACATTGCCGGAGAAAAATATCTCTATCTGAGAAAAGATGACGAAGAAAAAATTCTGGATAAAAATTTAAAAAATATCCTGAATAACGATTACGAAATCGAAAAAATATTCCCCAATACACTGATTGTCAATAAAAACGAAACCTTTTACACATTTTCTCCTAAAACAGGAAATTATAAAGAGCTGAAAGGATTTAAAGAAGTAAAGCCTTTTGAACTTTATCCTACTTTAGTCGGGAAAAACATAGACAATTTTTACGGGATGATGGATGAAAGCGGAAATGAAATTGTACCTTTTGTCTACGATGACATCACAACATTTTTGGGAGTTAACGAATTTGTGGTGAAAAAAGATAATAAATTCGGCGTTACCAACGACAAAAATGAACCTTTAACGGAAATTGTCTACGATAAGTTTTTTCCGGATAAAAAAGGCATTAAACTTACCAAAGGAAAAGAAACAGAATTCATCTATTTTACAGAGCAAAAAGACAGAAGTTTTATCGATTAACGTACATGATGTGCGTTCATGATAAAAAACAGGCATAAATTTTCGCTAAAAAAGTGATTTAAAATGCATTGAATAACATTTTGTAATATCTTTGCGCACTGTTTTATTTCTGTAAAATTAAATACTGTATATTAGCCAACTTTCAAAAGGCGAATACGTTATAAAGAAAAATAATTGTCATATATGAAACTATTAGAAGGAAAAGTAGCGCTAATTACGGGAGCTACACGAGGAATCGGAAAAGGAATTGCCGAAATGTACGCCGAACAGGGTGCAAAAGTAGCATTTACTTACGCCGGATCTGTAGAAAAAGCGAAGGAATTGGAAGCAACTTTAAGTTCTGTAACTCAAATTAAAGGGTATCAGTCTGATGCATCAGATTTTGATGCGGCTCAGACTTTAGTGGATGAAGTAATCGCTGAGTTTGGGAAAATTGATATTTTGGTAAATAACGCAGGAATTACGAAGGATAATCTGCTTTTGAGAATGTCGAAAGATGACTGGGATAAAGTAATGAAAGTAAATCTGGATTCCGTATTCAATCTTACCAAAGCGGTAATTAAGCCCATGATGAAGGCAAAAGCAGGATCGATCATCAATATGACTTCTGTAGTAGGAATCAGCGGAAATGCAGGACAGGCAAACTATGCAGCTTCTAAAGCGGGAGTTATTGGTTTTACAAAATCTGTAGCGCTGGAATTGGGTTCCAGAAACATCCGTTGCAACGCAATTGCTCCGGGATTCATCCAGACTGAAATGACGGATGCTTTAGATGATAAAGCAAAAGAAAAATGGAACGAAGCCATCCCGATGAAAAAACTGGGACAGACCAGAGATATCGCAAATGCGTGTGTATTCTTAGGAAGCGAAATGTCTTCTTACGTTACAGGACAGACGTTAAACGTTGACGGAGGTCTGTTGACATAAAATATGAAAACGGTACAGAATATTACCTTATTCTTGTCGGTTTTACTACTAATCGGTCTGGTTTACATTTCCTTTTTTAATGTGTATCAGACCGATGATTATATCTATTCCTACGGAACAAAGAAGTTAGGATTTCTCGGGAATGTATGCGATTTTTATATGCATTGGGGAGGAAGATATTTTGGCTATACCATTAATATGCTAAATCCTGTTTCAAAAGATCCGCTAAATATACTCCCGAAAATTTATCCTGTATTTTTACTCACTTCTTTTCTTGCAGTCATTATTTTAAATTTCAGACTGTATTTTAATTATTCCTTTGCTGAAGCGCTCAGAAAGAGTCTGTTATTGTTTTTTATTTATACGGTTGGATTAATCAGTTTACCGGAACATTATTTTTGGATGACAGGATCTAATGTCTACTTTTTACCGGTTATTTTATCAGGTCTTTTGCTCTTTTTTTATGGAAAGTTTCAGCAATCACACAAAAAACTGTTCTTCTTTTTAAGCGCTGTTATCATTTTTATTTTGATGGGGGCAAATGAAATCATCGCGCTGCTTTTGTTAGGAGCATTGAGCTTTATATGTTTTGAGAAACCATCAAAGGAAAATAAAATTCTTTTAACCATCGGAATTATCGGATTTCTCATTAGTTTTTTAGCTCCGGGAAATTTTAACAGAATGGTAAAATCTGATGATGCTTTTTATTGGATATGGACCAAAAGAGCGGCTTTTTTCACTTTTAATTTTGGGTATATTTTTATAAAAACAGTATTTCTTATTCCTTTGTTTACTGCCTTATTTTTTGAAGAATTTACGATCTTAAAAAGCAAAATTAACTTTACCAAAGCCTGTATAATCTGCATGATTTCATTGCTGCCTTTAATGTTTTTGGGCTATCTGATCAATATTGTAGGAAGACAGAACGATAACATTGTCATCTTCTTTTTAAGCACGTTTTCTTTCATTTTACTATACAAAAAAGAGAATTTAAAAAGATTTTGGTGGATCAGTTTTTTAGTTATTTTTCTGCCGGAAACAGATTTTTTCAATAAGAATTATTCGGGTTTTAATATAGATTATAACATGAATAATTTCGTTCAGGAAATCGCTGTAACAGATCTGAAAGCGTATGATGAAGAAATAAAAAGCAGAATTTCTTTAATTCAGAATTCAAAAGAAGATTCTTTAAAGATTGATAAAATCAGGGAAGTTCCCAAAATACTCTATTTTGATGAATTGTCTTCTGCTAAAGAAGAGAAAAAGTACGTTAATGATCAGTTGGAAAAATATTTCAACAAGAAAAGCATTGTTGTAAAATAAGTGCTATTTTTCTTTAAAAACTTTGTCATAAATAAGCTTCACCTGCAAATCTCCGAATCCGAAAATTCCCAGCTCATCACGGAACTTTTCAAAAACTTCACTAAAATCTGTTATGCCTTTCTGTATTAAATTTTGAATAAAAACTTCAGGATTAATGTTTTGATAAGTTGCAATCAATTCAGGTAAAAAACGAAAGCAATCAGATTGAATTTCAGAAAGTTGTTTTAATTTATTTTGATGATTACTTTGATAAGCTTCCCATAAATTCAGTCCCAATTCAAGATCCTTTTGTTTAAATAAAACTTTTGAGGTTAATGCTTCTTCCAAATCAAAACGGTCAGAATCCGAAAATCCCTTCCATTGGTTTTCTTTCGATTCTTTTGGGAAAATCCTGTAGATGTTGATATTTTTATCCTTCGGAATCAGCGTTAAGCAAAACCACATATTAACCTGACAAAAAAGATCATCTTCAAACCAAAGATATACCTCAGAATCTTCCGGAATCTGCATCATCTTATTACATTCTGAAACCACTTTACGGTAATAATCTTCTTTTGTATCACCATAATTTTCAGCAATGAATTCTGATCTTACCTTCCAGAAAACGTCAAAATTTTCAGCCTGTAAAGAACCTGCAACTAAAGCTTCTCTACAGATAATCATCTCGCCGGAAATGGTTGTTTCCTTCAATTGCTCAGCGAGACAATCACCATTTGTAATATTAAATATTTTGTTCAATTGTTAATCTTTAAATACCTGATTTTCCTGCTCCTGAACTCTGATGAAAGTTGTTCTTTTCGACAGCTCTTTCAGTTTTGAAGCCCCCACATACGTACAGGTAGAACGAACGCCGCCTAAAATATCTTTTACCGTTCCCAGAACCGGACCTTTATAAGCCACTTTTACAGTTTTTCCTTCCGAAGCCCGGTATTCTGCAACACCGCCTGAATGTTTATCCATGGCTGTTTTCGAGCTCATTCCGTAAAATAGTCTATATTTTTTGCCGTTTTCTTCCACGATTTCGCCACCGCTTTCATCGTGTCCTGCAAACATTCCGCCCAACATTACAAAATCTGCACCGCCACCAAAAGCTTTCGCCACATCTCCCGGAACTTTACAGCCGCCATCTGCAATAATATGACCTCCTAAACCATGTGCTGCATCGGAACATTCTATAATTGCCGAAAGTTGAGGATATCCCACTCCGGTTTTCACTCTCGTCGTACAAACCGAACCGGGACCAATCCCGACTTTAATGATGTCTGCGCCAACTAACAGAAGTTCTTCCACCATTTCTCCGGTTACAACATTTCCGGCAATGATGATCTTATCTGGGAAATTTGCCCTTGCCTTTTTCACAAATTCCACAAAATGCTCAGAATAACCATTGGCTACATCAATGCAGAGAAACTCGATTTTTGGATGTCTTTCGAGGATGGTTTTTATCTTTTCTTCATCGGCTTTTCCGGTTCCTGTGCTTAATGCGATATACTGATAAATGTTTTCAGGCTGAGAATCTAAAAATTCTGACCATTCTTCCACAGAATAATGCTTATGAACCGCTGTGATGATTTTTTCTTTTGCCAGTTCCACTGCCATTTCAAAAGTTCCCACTGTATCCATGTTGGCAGCAATCACGGGAACGCCCTTCCATTTTTTTCGGGTATGTTTAAAGGTAAATTCTCTCTCAAGATCAACTTCAGAACGGGATTTCAGGGTAGAACGTTTCGGACGGAACATTACATCCTTAAAACCCAGTTTAATATCATATTCTATTCTCATAATTCGGATAATTATTTTAATTAAAATTATGAAAAAGATTGATTCTAATCTTTATTTAAAAGGATTTTATAAATTATTTATGATTGTCCGTTATTTGTCATAATTGGAAAAAATCTTTGAGTTCTTTGCTGAGTGAAACGCCTTTGCGAACTTAAAAACAGTTAGTATA